>Ga0315277_10002337_pt1 | contig 26502 bp, 21 predicted proteins | sample YL17G05_15_MG_FD_203695 | JGI IMG/M metagenome (GOLD analysis project Ga0315277, IMG submission 203695) | Sediment microbial communities from Yellowstone Lake, YNP, Wyoming, USA - YL17G05_15 | ecosystem: Environmental > Aquatic > Freshwater > Lake > Sediment | place: USA: Wyoming | collected... | reverse complement strand
TACACACCCGTCTTCGAAAAGCTGCAGTTGGGTTTTTCGCTCGAAAGGACTGCCACCATAGATGGATCGTGGAGTCCGACGGGATCACCCGCACCCACGCGGGGAAGCTTTATCGCGTCGGGTTTCGGGGGTGGCGGCGGCGCCTGCGGCGATGCATTCTGGAGCGGAAGCATCGTAGCCAGCTGTATTCCGGCCGACAGCAGAATCATCAAAGTCAGATCAAGCTGGCCCACGCTGACGGACATTGACGCATTGATCCTGGCCGATCTGGGCGAGCTACCGGCTGATGCTATGGCGCTGGAGCAGGAACGGCGCCAACGGTTTATCGCCGCAGTTCAGGCCGCACTCGATCAACCGCAGGCTTTCACGCAGGCAACCTTGGACCGCTGGCTGGAGCAGATCGGGGCGAGTTCCGTAAGCCAATTCCTCGAGAAACGCCGTTCGTTCACGCATATGGGGCCGGTCACCGTGACTTTTTCGGAACCGTCGGCGGCGGGCCCGATGCGGAAGATGCTGCCGATTTCCGCGGTTCTCCTGGTCCGCGATGTCGGCTTTTCAGTTGCCCGACTTCTCACGGAAAGTAAGCAATTGCTGGACATGATGAAATCTCGAGGCATCGAAAAATCAATCGATCAGTCACTGCTTCCGCGGCGCAGCCATATCGTTGTCTGGATCGTACCGGAACAGGAGTTTGCTGATCCCGGCTGGCCGGGGGCGGAAGACGTTCAAGCGTCTGCGGATCAGCGGAAAGCGCGGCGGCGCAAGGCTGGCGAACTTCTTGCGGCGGAAGGTGTCGGTCTCGCCGTGCTGAAGGACTGACCGTCGGGTTCGTAGACAAGAAGATGACATGAATGGTAGCATAAACGATATCCATTAAGCGCTAGGAGGAAAACATGCCAACGATTGAAGCAGCGTATCCGTTCATTCGCGTCACGATCGATACGTCTGATTTGATGCCGACGGCGCAGCGCGCCCCCGGAGTGATTGCCATCGTGGGTAGAACCGGTGCCGACGACAGCGCCGGAACGGCCACGGCCAACAAACCGTATGCCATAGACACCCTCGATCAGGCCGCTGACCTTTTTGCCGGAAGAAAATCTGACGGCACAGTGATCGAGACACCGCTGTATGCCTCACTCAAGACGGCCTTTCTTCAGGATCCCAAACCTTCCAAAGTCTACGGCGTCAAGATTGAGGGGGAAACATACGCTGCCGGTCTCGGAGGTCTGGAGGCTGCCGATGACGTCACCTTCGTTGCCCTGGCCAAAGAGGCCACGGTAGGGGGAGCGGCCGCAGGCGGTAATCCCGCAACGGGCTTGATGGCACTAAAAGATCACTGCGAGAATATGTCCGCGGCCGGGCAAAAACGCATCGGCGTCGCTATGGTCGACCCCACTACCGCCAAATCCAATACGTATTGCGACGACGTCAAGGGGACATATGGATCACTTAAGAGCGATTCGAGTCGGATGATCCTGGTCGCCGCTCGCGGTGCAACCACGGACGTCGCCAGCGCGGCGATGTCCGCGATCGCCGGATATGAACCGCATATCTCGGCGATCCTGAAACGCGTGCGGGGCGTCTCCATGCCGATCGACAAGCAATTCTCCCCGACCGAGATCAAGACGTTGTCGGAGGAGAACATCATCCCCATAATCGATCCGGCGCTGATCGTCGGCGAGGGCCTTCATTTCGCCGAGGCCCGCTGCTACACGACCGACCCGACGCTGTTGTATATCGATGTCGTGCGCACCCTCGATGATATCGAGTTCAGGCTGAAAGCCGGCCTGATCGGCATGATCGGCGATGCCCGGATAACGAAATCGGGCATGACCAGTGTGAAGACGCGCGTTGAGGGCATCCTCGGTCCCTTGAAGCGTCGTGCCGTGATTGACAACTTCAATATCGATATGCCGGTTTTGACGGTGCTGGAAATGCCCGAGAGCGCCTGGACCGAAACCGATCGCAGCCTGGTAACGACCGCCCGCGCAAACCGGACCGTCGACATGGTCGTGACCGTCACCTATGGTCCCCAGGTGCATCGACTCCTGGTTACTTTGAAACCGAAATTCTAATTCCATGAAAGGGTAGAAGATTATGTCGGACTGGAATACCCGCTTGGCTGTGTCGTACGACGACGGAGCCGGGCCCAAAGTCATCTCACCGATCGATGCGTTCACGCCCATGTTTGCGCTCAATGCGGAACCCCTGCACTCGATCGAACAGACCCATCTCGGCGTTGTCTATGCGCCGCAATCATTGACGTTCTCGCTGACGGTCAAGGCCATCGGCGATGTCGCTGCGAGCTTGACGGCTCTGGCCCTCGAGGGCAAGCGGTTTAGTATCATCCTTCAGGAGACCGATGACGGAACCGACTGGTCGTTCAAAAAAATCGTCATGACCGATTGCATCATCACGTCGGCGGCGCCGACGGCGGCGACCATCTCGGGGGCGCCGACGGCAACCTTCAGCGGCTTCAGCCTCGCGGCCTCATCGGAGCCAAAAACCGGTCAGGCGGTTGAAGTCCCGTAAGGTGACAGGAGGCATCAGCAGAGGAATCGCATAAACTATGGCAAAGAAAGCGAATGGCGCCGACAATAGCGAGAGCCGCGCCGCTCGCGTCCTGCGCACCGGCATTGCCCTTGTGCACGAGGATGAACTGATTCTCCCGGCTGCCGGAAGCGAGGCGCAGGCGGAACAGGTCGCGAACGACGCTCGGAGTAACATCAGCTATTACTTCCCCGTGGAAATCGAGGTGCGGGCCGCTCCCGACCCGATCGATTCCGGGGAACTCATCCAGCAGGCTCTGCACCGACTGGCCATGCATATGGAGAACAGTTGACCGATGCCGGTGACCGTCAATATACCCATCCGCGTCCGGGTCGACCCGCCGGCGCTGGGTGAACGTCTGCCCGATATCGAGGAGGCGCTGGCGGTGGCGGTGCTGCGCGCGTTGGAGAATTCCCGGGACGCCGTCGTTGCGCAACGCGGCGGCTACGTCGGGATCGCCATACGACCGCCGACCTTCACGTGGCTGGGAGATGGTCTTTCCAAGGTGCGCGATGAGACCAGGGGGGAAATCGAAGTCCGCTTGACATCCGTGATTGAGGAACAGATCGCCGGATCGGGCATCCTCGATTTCGCCAAGGATGCCCGAGAAGCGCCCACGCCAATGCCTGATGGCATTGTCGAATCCCTTGCCGAGGAACGATACATTCCCCTCATCGGCCTCTATCGCATTCCGACGTACGAAGGCCCGGCCAGGGAAGAAACGATACCCATCGAGAACGAGAGCGTGGAGATCGAGGTTCGGGGCGGGACTGAGATACGCTATCGGTGGGTGAAGATACCCTCACTTGCTGATTATGAAAAGGCGTTAGCCGCGCGAATAAAAGCCGGCTCGGTTGAAGTTTCGTCGAGCGGCTGCGTCGGCTTCATTTTTTATTTTCGCGGTGAAATCGGCGTCATCATTTATAGACCCCGCGGGGATTCATGGCAGAAGGCTCTTGTTACATCCTGGGTCGAGCCGCCGTTCTATATGGCTCCGAAAGTTGAGAAGGGCAAAGTCGTCTTCGAACGTCAAACCATACCTTTCTCGCCGGGCGCGTCGTACCGGATTACGAAGTTGGCAGAGGCGACGGATGTCGATGGAAGCAAAAAAATGCTCAACGACCTCTTTGGCAAGAATTTGGAGTCGAGTATCAGAGAACTGATCGGAAAGCATAAACTCACCCTTTCGGAAAGCGACCTTGCCCGCCTCATATCCAGTACCGTGGATTTGATCGTAAAAAGATTCGTGGCTACCTTTGGGCGTAAGTCCGGGTGCATCGTCCTCTTGGAAATCGGTGGGTCGGCGGCCCTGGGGTATATTGAGCAGAATCCAGATCTCCCACTCGGTGAATCCATCCCTCTGAATGCCTTGGTGGAAGAAATCGCGGTCAAGCCCGGTGAGAAGAAAGGCGAAGGTGAAGCCGGCGAAGGCGCCAAAAAAGGCGGCGTCGGAGCTGGACCGCCCAAGAAGGGTACCGGGGAAGGCGAAGAGGAGCGGCCGGGTGAAGGAGGCGGCGTAGGCGCCGGTATTGGCGGCGAAATGGGCGAGGGTGAAGGCGAAGGAGTCGCCGTCGAAGTTCCTGCCCGGATCGGTGTTGAGGGAGGGGAGGCAGAGGAAGGTGAAATGGCCTATCCCCGGGCTGAGGGTAAATCAGGGGACGTTCTCACGTGTGAGCCGTTCCTTGGGGAACCATCGCTCGACGAGCTGGGTGACGCAGGCATCTTCCTTAGATCCTTGATCGAACGTATCGCCAACAGCCTGCTGATTCCGACGTGCAAATACGCCGGCCGCTTTTGTCTAAACGCCGCCAGGGCGCTTGAGGGACGGGCCGCCGGCGTGGCCGGGTATGCCGCAGAGGAACCGGGTTTCACGCAACTGGCGCCCAACACGTCGGGGAATTTCGGTGACGTTGAATTCACGCCCGAACCGTCGCCGGCAATCATGTACATGCAGCTGCTGGCCGGCATTACTCCGTATATCACGCAACTCTCTCGCTGTGTGCCCGAAGTATATAAGCAGGATAAACATAAGTGGAAAATCAAAGGTCTATACTCGGGTGACCCTAGTGGATGGCATTATCAATTCCTTTTGGAATTCAGCCCGCGAATAAAACGCTCGGCCGGGTTCATTTTCGGCCTGACCTGTCAGGTTGTCATGCTTCAACTGCTGCGGTCAACGCGAGAGGCTCTATCGGCGCGTCATCACAATCCCAAATATGCGGAATATTTTGAGCAATTGATTATTCCCCAGTTGCTGTCGGTGCAATATCTGCATGACCTCCGAGATCGCCTGAACCACTTCATTCGCCTTACCGGTGTCAAAGAAGCCGTCAAGAAGGTCGAATCGTTTTTGCCGGCGGTGGTCGCTCCGATGAGGACTGCCGCCGAATGGGCCAGAGCCACGACGGAGATCCTCGGACTGATCGAGGATTCGATGAAAACGCCCGCGGGCGGAGCCAGCCGGCCGGGAGACATCGTCGTCGAGAAGAACCTCGCCAAAATCTATGACAAGGAAGGCCGGCTGTGGACATTAGACGGTCTGGAACGGGCCATCGTCAGGCGGCGAGGTATGGCTGAGTATTTTGACCCGTTTGTGAAGCAAATTATAGACCTCAAGAGCGCTTTGGAGCGGTTCAAGAATCCCACCGGGGGCGTCCAGGCGGAATTGGACCGGTTCCTTGGCGAATTGCTTGCAAAGAACGCTGAGGTCACTGCGGAGGCGAAGGAATCATGGATATACGCCTTCCGGGCCAGCAAGATCCGGGAAGATCTACCGGGCCGCACCATACCATATTCCAGTTTCTCCCTGCAGGGAGTTCATAAACTGGCTCATGATCAAATCGGACGATTTTTCGAAGGTGACCGGGTCTATGGCGATGCCGTCGATTCGCTCTTCAAATCCGAACTTGGGTTTGAGGCGCTCACTGGATTCTTCTTCTTCGCCGGAGAGATTTTCCTGGCCGTGGTATGCCCGCCGTTGGCGATTGCATTCGGGATGGCAGTGAGTCTGTACGAATACCGAAAGGCAGTGGAACGAGAAGAAATCTACGCGGCCTTGATCGATCCGGAACTGATCCTGGATAGAGCCGAGGTGGAAACCGAGCTGTTTATGGTCCACCTAGGTCTGGCCCTGTCGTTCATCCCGGAGATAGGTAGGATCCTGGGCCGAGGCGCCAAAGCGGCGATGCGCCTCGGCGGGCGGGGCAGCCTGTTGGCCGCCGGGGAAGCTGGGGGGAAATTGATCAAAGGTGGAGCACGGGGGGCCGTCCGTTCCGTTCGCCACAGTCTCACGGATGCGATGGCGGAGCAATTGAAAGAAGGCCTCGAGAAGGCCCTTGTAAAGGAATTGGTCTCAGATCAATTTATGGACCAAATGCTGCAGTTGGTGATAACGCCATACCTGAAAGGTCTCGAGCACGAAATCATGGTGATTGGACCGTCCGGCGGAACTACCGGAGCGGCTGAGAGAATTCGCTATCTCGAAGCCAGGGAAAAGGGCAAATCGCCGGGGAAGCCGAAGCGACCTTTGGAGGAGGGGGGCTCGGGTGGCTAGGTTCGGACGATTTCGAGGCGTCAAGATGCACGGCATTGATCCGGGATCATGGATCGACAACACTCCGCGCCTGAGAGAATTCCGGGATTCTCTGGCCTCCCGCCTCGGCGGCCCCGAAGGCACGCGTCGGGAACGGGCGCACACCTTTGTGCGAGAGTTACTGGTGGCGGCGCTCGATGATTTTGGAACGCATTACATTGATCGCCTTACCACCCATATCGATGAGATTGTTCGTCTACGCAATGAGATCAAGGTTCATTATGATAAAATAGTCAGTTTCGACCCCGCCAGAGGGACGTTCCCATCTGATATCACCCCCCAACGCATGGCTGACTTATTCCGGGGCCTCGAGACGCACATGAAAGCCATCGAAAATTGCACGCCGACGCAGCACATTAAGAGAAGCAGCAAAGAAATCCCCTACGACGATATGGCGGCCGTTTCGGACGCGATTCATAGCGGCGTCGATCCCAGCCGCATTGTTGCCGAGAGAAGGGGAGCCCCCGGAGAGGTCGTCAGCCCTTACCCGATCGAAGTGCCGAGGTCCGAGAGAATGGACGTGCGGTACGAGTACGTCCATCGTGAATTCACCAAAGGCGACCGCGCATATAAGGTGGCCGAAGGTGACTTGTTTCCTCCCAGCAAGGTTGAAAAATGGCGTGATAGCGGCGCCCAAAGGGAGGTCGCGGGCGGTACGCCGTACGTGGCGTCGCATCTGATAGCGAACATGTTCGGTGCCCGGGGAGATGAAATAAACCTGGTCCCTGGTCATCCTGAAACGAATGTCAAGAACTATGCCGCATTGGAACGGCGCTGGAAGGATTTGCTGGAACGCGGAGACAACGTCCGCGTCAAAATCACCGCCATCACACGGGTCGGAGAGAATCACCCCTTCTGTGTCAAGGTCGAATGGACTGAAACTCCCAAAGGGAGTAAAACAGGCGTTGATAACGAGAATATATTCATGAATCCGAAACTGGGTGCATCGACGCCCCCGGGAGAACCGGGTGAACTGATTTCGATGGAAGAATACAGGAAGAAAAAATAGGCACGCCTTCTAAGGATACGTTATGGCGATTACCAAGAGCTTTCAGAAGTACCTCACGGTGCCGTCAGCGATCGTCTCGGACGGTATCTTGACCGTGCCGCTGTGGGCGGTTACTTCCATGAGCCTCAATGAGACGTATAAACTTCCCCCCGTTGGCACGTCGGGTGCGAGGGCTATTGTGGCCACCCATGACGACACCATTACTTTGAACGGCATGCTGGTCGGCGTGGAACGGTATGCGTGGAAACTGGCCTTGGAGACTATCTCGGAATCCAGCAAACGCGGCAGCCCGCTGGAAAGTTGGACCAAGGGGGCAGTATCGGGATTGATTCTCCTGACGTCGATGACCATTCGAACGGATATGCAGGTCAAGTCCCTGGTTTTTAACGCGTCGGCTGACAAACGAGACGCCATCGGTGTGACCATAACGATGGAGCACATACCCCGCCCCGGCATATGGCATAAACTGCTGGACGTGGCCAGCGTCGGCGTGGCGGCGCTGGCCGATTGGGGAGGCAACTAATATGTTCCGACTACCCTTTCCGGTATATGAGTATCTGGTACCGATTCCCGGCGTCCAGGCGCCGGAGGGATTCACTTGCGAGGAAGCGCGGATCATGTCCGGGTTCCCGCATACTGTGAATCTACTGCCGAATCTTCAACTGGTCCTGTTCCTGCCGAATGGCGTAGCGACCTTGTGGCGGGACGCTGATCCCGGTGCGGTTGTTAGTGACAGTGATGATCAACGTCTTCCCCTGTGCGAATCCGATCCCGAGAAGATACCGCACCTGTATGGGCCGCCGCTGCGGGCCATGCTTATCGGCGGGGGCGACGTGCTGGCGTCGGTTCCCATCGTTGCAGGCGGGCGTTGTTACCTTCCTCATGCGGGCGGGTCCAACAGAATGGTTCGGATTGAACTCATCATCCTTGAATGGTTCCTGACGGCGGGTAGCCTGCGGGGCTCCGGGGACTTCGGCTCGAAGTTCTCTTTCGCCTGGCGCATAGCCGATCAGGCGTCGGATTCATTTTCTACTCCGCCCATCCATCCGGAAGTGAACCGCCGAATCGCCGGATACACGGCCGGAATGCCGTCTGGAAAGGCCTGAGGAAGGAGCTGAAGGAAGTATGGGATCGTTATCGAAAAAACTCTTGGACAAAGCGGTTATCGGAACGCAGGCAGGGTGGGCGCTGGCGTTTTACAAGGTGGAGGGCGGCAAAATCGAGAAGAAGCCGCTACACGTCATTAGCCGTGAGGATTATCTTGGCGACATCAGCGCGACGTTGCCGTCTGGACTCGAAGGCGGAAGCTACGTCTTCGCCATTGAGGGATTAACCGATGATGATTATGCCAAGATTTCGCAGAAAAATCCCCGCAACAACGACTTTTTGACCAAATTCGTTAGGCTATATCTTTTCTGGTACGACCGTTGGGAGGGGTTTCTCGAGTCGATTCCAATTCTCTCGACGGTATCTCAGCTGATCGGCGGCGACAATTATGTGCTCCCTCCCGATTACAGTCTGGTCGCCGAACTGGCGGTCACCAGGATTTCCCGCAAGGCGGGAGAGCGACGGTACGTCACGACGATTGAAGCCCGGGAATACGTCTACGACGTTTTGACACGGAAGTGTCTGAGCGCCGCTGATGCCAACGATGAGAATCTTCGTAACGCGCTCTTGGTTGACGCCGCTTCGTTGTTGATGTCCAAGGCAGGTCTCGTTGAAAGGTGCGTTACCTATACAGTGGAGGGAGAACAGGCGTCGAAACAGATTTACGAGCAAAACACTTCCTATCGGACGCTGTTTAAGAGCCTCGGGACGGCAATGGAGAAGGTGAGCAGAAAATTCGGCCGGGGGATGTTCCTTGTCCGCAATGGGAAACTTCACATCGGCCCCCGTGGCATCCCGCTGGCGACGGAGGAGGGTTCGGATCCGAAATCAGTGACGACGTCAAATGGTTTCTTGGAAGCGGAGCCGATAGATAAGGTCTCGAGTGACCCGAACGATTCCGAGGGTACCGATTGCAAGCCGTTGCAGCAGCGCTACAAAATCACGCTTATGGGTAGACCCGACATCAAACCCGGCGATGTGATAGAATTTGCCGCCCCCTCGGACAAACCCGCGGCCCCCGGCCCGGGCGGGATATATGCCGAGATGTTCAGCGCAGTGACGGACGGCGCAGGCGATACCGGGACCGAAACCAAGGTATATGTGGAGGGCGTTGCCAATATTCTCAACCAGGCAAAAGGATTCATCACGACCATCACCGGCGTGAGTATTGCAAATACCAAGGACGGTTGGGACGAGTATTCACCCGCTCATGTTGACAGCGATAAGAAGAAATGCAGTGATGACAGCGGAGAAAGTCGCGCCGCCCAGGCCACGATCGGAATGATCAAAGAACTCGCCAAGAGCCGACGTCTGCCCGAGGTCGGCGAGGTCCGAAAGGTTACCAGTTCGACGGGCGGTACGGCTTCCAGCCAGACGGAAGAGGTGTGGGCCGGGCTGAAGGCGCCTGACGGCAAGCCCGACCGGGCCAACCGCTTGCCGATCATGAGACCGAGTCCACTTCCGCTGGAAAAAACACCATACCTTTCACCCTACGCGTGGGGCAAGTACGGGCTTGTTCTTCCGCGCTATCCCGGAACGCGGGTAGTGTTGGCCTTTCGCAACGGAGACGTCAATGACGCGGTTGACATCGGCGCCCTGTGGGAGGCCGACAAAGGTCCGGATTCTCAGGCCGGAGATTGGTGGTTGATCCTCCCGGTCGGCATCGATGCGAGCAAGCGATCCGAAGCGGCCGGTGACAACAAACCCGAGGAGCATACGGGTCCGGCATCGCAGGATCTCATCGACGCCGAGGGCAATCGAATCATTGAAGTTGGAGAACTGACGATTCGCGTCACTCGTTCCAAACTGACGGGCGCCGGGCAACGCCCCGCGCGCGGCGGCACGGCGGACGCGATCACCATTGAACATGCCGACGGGGAAGCCAGCCTTATCATCAAGAAGGATGGCACGATCGAGATCACCGCTAAGAAACTGGCCATAAACGCCGGTTCCGGGGATATCGAGATGACGACGGCGGGGAACGTTACGATAGAAGGCGCCAACATCAATCTCAAGGGCGCTAAGGTTGACGTCGGCACATGACGGACGCGGCTTGGCCCGCGAAAAAGGAACCATTCGTATGATTGATGAGAATCCTGATAAAATGCTGCTCCAAAGGAAAGGGTTTGGCTGGGGACTGAAATGCGCGGAGGTTGCGCCCGGCGTTGATATCGGACGTGACGTCGTCCTCAACCGGGGATTGTCGGGTGTTGACCTTGAGCGCGTGGAAGGCATGGCGAACCTCGCTCAGGCGCTGACAATGGCCTTTACCACGGGTTTGGGAATGGACGTCTTCAACGTCCGCTTCGGGTTCGACGGCATCAGAGTACTGGCTGAAGAATCGAATCCGATTATGGCTCGCGAGCGCATCCGCGTCTCAGCCATTCAAATCCTGCAAAAGGATCCTCGGATTCGCCGCATTCTGGAAGTCAGACTGCCCGAGGGGGACACCGAGGCTGAGAGGGTCTCCCAGAGGATGCTGCGGGAACTCCACGTGGCCGTGTCGTTTGAAACCATTACATTCGAGCAAGTATCGTTGAATCTTGGAAAGGTGATGCCCTATGTCTAATACCTCCGATATCGAGGCTGCCTTAAGCCAGTTGCTGGAGCTCGACGAATCCGTTCTTCGGTCCAGCGGGTCGCCCTCCTTCGGCATCACGACCGATGGCTTTGTGGCGAAGTCATTCGTCCGCCTCTTGGGGGAAAAACTGGTGCTCGCGCGGCAGCTGCTCGACGCCGATATTGATCTGACCTCAGGGTCTGCAATCCGCAAACTTCTGGAATTGTCAGCAATTGAAGACGCTCGCACGTGGGCGGCATTGGCGGCGATGTACGACAATTGCTTCATCCATTCGGCACCCGGGGACGCCCTGAGCCTTCACGGCAAGGAACTCGGTATTGAGCGGCCCTTCATGGAGGCCACGGGCAAGGTCACCCTTACGCTTGTCGGGGAACTCCCCGGCGGTCTCCCTAACCTGAACATAGTGCGGGGCGCCCGCATGTTGACTGACGGGGGTCACCACGTCGCCACCGATGAGGGCGTGACCCTGTCTCCCTCCCACAAGGAACGCGAGATCCGCGTCCGGGCGTTTTATCCGGGTCCTGAGGGAAATCTGGATCCCACCCAGGAGGCGCAGGTCATCAAGCGGTGGAATAGAGATGATGATTCGATATCGATGATAGTGAACGCGGAATCGGCCGGCGCACCATTGGTGCAGGTCACCCACAATGTTCCCCTCACCGGCGGCGAGGAGTTGTGGCCGGACGAACGCTACCGGAAGCTCCTTATGCGGGCGCCTCGGTCGCTGTGGACGGTGGAAGCTATCCGTCTTGCCGCCGGGCTGGTTCCGGGAGTCCGCCATGTCCAGGTTCACGATCCATTGGGGGGATTGGACATCTATCAGTCGATCTTCGGGAATTTTAACTTCATCGAGCGCGTCTTCGGCACCGAACGGGACTTGGCCTCGCCGTATTATTTCGCCGTCATGGTGGCCCCGACTCCGGCGGCCATCTGGGAGGGGGCGCATGGACTGCGGCACGCCGTGGAATCGGCAATTGAAGATCTGCGCCCGATCGGGATATTCCCTCAGGTGAAAAAGGCGACCGAGGTATTTGTCGGTGTCCAAGCCGACCTGGTGGTGACGGGCGTGCCCTTACCCTCCGGACCGCGGGCGACGGTGAACGGCTCGATACCGGCTCAGATGCTGAAATCACGTTTGCTGGATCGGATCCGGCGATACATTGACGGCCTTGAATTCGGGGAACACGTGAGTGCGGCTCGTGTCAACTGGGAATTGCTGAATGAACCATGCCTGGCAGACGTTCAAAACCTTCGACTGCTGCGGTATCCCCCGAACTATGACACCCGTGCTGCCTCCGACGTCACTCGACCGGCGCCGCAGCAGCCTTGGGCCAATATTCCGCTAATGGCCGATGAGATTGCCGTGTTCGTGGACGACGCCTCAGAATTGACCATAGTCTGATCGGCCGGGAAGCAAGGAACCGTATTATGATCACAACATTGAATACCGATCACTGGCAGGCGGCATCGCATCTCAACATGATTGATCACCTCGCCGGGCCTTTAGCGGCAGGGGCGGTGCAGGGTATCATCGCTATTTCTGCCGAAGGGAAAATGGAGATCGCCTCCGAGTCGCGTGGGCCGCTAGTGCTGGTGGCTCCAATCCGGGCTCTGGGGCCGGAAGAGTATACCCTGAAAGCCGTGCTGGATCAGGCGGAAACGAAGACCAATCTGCCGGAATTGCATTTTGATCCGTATACTGAGGCGGGGGCGTTTCTTCCTTTATATTATTCGCCCGCTGGCCGCACCATCGGGGATAAGCTTGTCATTTCGTTGCAGTTGTTCATCACAGATGCCGGGGGGAACGAGCGTGAGATCGACGGCGCCGAGATGGCGGGCTACCTGCAGGCAAACTTGGTCGAAGGCATTTTCGGCCGGCTGATATACATGATAGGCGCGGAAAAACTGCGCCTCCGCCGACAGGCCAGAGAGATAATGACCATGCGAAGGCTGGATCTTGCCCGCGATAACGCCCTGGATAGAATCGGCGCCGACCTGGGGGTCGTGCGGTTTGCCGAAAACCTCGCGTATGAGCCGGCGCAGGGAAGCGGTCAAGACGGCAACGTTGTCACCCAGACCCGGCGCGAACCGGATGATGAATATCGTCGTCGGATAGCGCTGTATCGAGGAATCATGATCCCTACACGCGACCGACTGCTCCTGGCGTTGAACGGACCGGGCAACGACCCTGAACCGAATCGCGGCCCCATCAGCCAACTCGGTTTCAGCCACCGTTTTTCCATCAATGAGAAAGATAACTGTTTCGCCGTTGCGATCCAACTGGTGGCGACCTCCAGCCCTGATCGTGCCAGGTTTCTTTCGTACGTGCAGAAAACCTACCTGGTTCACCCTCATGCCCCCGGCATTCATAATGACCGTTATCTTCCATCGTCCAGGAAAAATGAGATGGAACGCCTGCGAAATAGTCTCCTTGAGGCGTATCTGTTTCCGGCGGAGGTCGCCGTGGCCCCGCATCTGGCCGCCGCATTGGATCGAATCCATCGATGCCGAAAGGCCTTGGGCATAAACGAGAAGCTGACGGTGAAGTCTCAGCAGGCCGGCGCCTTCCCCTGCCGATACGAGTTGGGCCTGGGAGTGGATATAAAACCTCTCACGACAACTCAATTGCAGACGCTTTACGACAGAGTCAGTGCCAACGACCGTCTTCCGGCATCTGACCTTGAGGCGGAAGCGCTGCTGCAATCCATGACACCGCGCCCAATAGAGGAAGATCCCGAGGGCAGATGGTTTTTCGAGGCGTGCGGCCTGAAGACCCTGCACCGTGTCAATTCACAGCGGTTGTATTTATCTCATTTGCCGACGTCGGGACTGGTTATCGAGGGTGATTCAGTCGTTAGCCCAAACGGCAAACTAAGCCTTGAAGCCAGATATCATGCGCCTGGCGATCCCGGAGGCAATATCGTCATCGTTGAGGGTCTTCGTGAGGCTGCGAGGGCGTGGCAGGCCTGGGGCGGCTCTGCATGGACCGGACTCAGCGACAGCGCCGCCAGACAGTTGTGGCGGCAGGCTGCCCATCCTATTCCTCAGGCGGCCGCTCAAATTCTGAACGCCGTTCCCCTCCCGGTGCCGGAAGAGCCAACTGAGTTGGTTGAGCGCCTGGAGCGTCTGCCTGACGAACTGCTTGAAACGCTACAACTCGACCAGGGCATGACCACCAGGATATTGAACGGCGATCCCTCGGTCATTGACGACCTCCGCAGGCTCATTCATATCCTCCAGGGAAGCAACCTGGCCTCGGTGCTGCCGCTTATTGTCTCCAGCGGCTCCGATAATAAAGTGCTTCTGATAGTAAGCGTTATCGGACTGCCGGATGTGGGCACAAATCTCTCGCAGCGCCGATCGACGGGATTCAAGTGGTATGCTGTTCCCTTGTCCCGGACAAGTCCTCCTCGGATGGACCAATTGGGAGCGCGAATCGGTTCCGTGGGAAGCCGGACGGTCTTCGAAACGCACGAGGATGGTCTTTACGCGGTTGTCGTGCTTGGATATGCCAGGCGGGGAGACACCGATCCCTATGAGTATCGTATCGAACTCCCTGACCAGGCCAGATTGAATCTGCTTCAGTATGAATTCTTGATGAATATACTGGAGCTGGTGCGACCGATTGGCGTGGAAGTCAACACCTACTCGATCCGGCACAATCACGTGGACCTTGACGAGGACGACCGGGCGGAACCGCTGCATCCGGTGGCGTCTCGGACGTTTCGTCCCTTTCAACGGAAACGGTTTCTTGGTGAGATAAGTCAAACTCTGGATGATGAACAGTAGTTACGCACATTAGATATAAGGAGGTACTCCATGTCGGTACAGATGGCGCAAATCGACATCCATGAGGCGCAGGTGAATGATATAATCAAGGCGATTCTGAACCGCGAGATTTCCAAGTCCGATGCCGCCGCCCTTGCCGTAGATTGGGTCCGAGAGCGGACGAAGAAGAAGAAACGCACCTTTAATTATGCGACTGCTTTCCCCGAAGCCGATACCGCCTGCGGCTCGAAGTTCACGAGGATTTTTGAACATCAGGATTGGGTCGACGGCGAGAGTATTGTCCAGGCTGAAAAGACGTCGGCTGAACGCGGTTTTAACGAACGCTTCCATGATATTGAAACCGACATCGATCACGTGTTCTCCGAAATCGGTAAGGCCTTTGCCTGCCTGGCGGATATGCGCGACAGGCTGTATCACACCCTGAATGAAATCCGCACTGAGATCAACCAAATCAACTCCGATATTTTCGAATATTGCATCGAGCAAAAGCCGTCTTACTCCGGTCCCAGTCTGGTCGGCCCAAATGTCATGGACATCGGTAAGTTGGTGGGCGTGACCAAGTTTCAGGACAAGGACTACATTGTGTATGACGTGGGCGGACGCATAGAAATGTACCCCACGGTGTCGTCATCCGGCATCACCGGTGGATTGGGTTTGACTACGGATGATATCCGTGTAACGGGCGCCGGCGACCTGGCCCGGATACTCCAGGATGACGAGGAAATTCAACGATATTTCAAGGGGCGTAAAATCACAAAGAAAGCAATGGTGGAGAAATTCGGCGGTCGCACTGTTCGTGAAGGAGTGACTATCGCTGCGGTTGTCGGTTCCTTGCTTGACAACGTGGTGTATAAATCGATGGATAAACTGGTGGATGCCGTGGCGGAGCAGGGTGCCTCTTCGGTTCGCAAAGCAGGGGAGAGCGAGCGGATAGAAGAGCAGTTCGGCGTCAACGTCGACGTCAAGTCGATTGCGGACGCGCCTGTTTCACGCATGGCCGGGATCACGGCGGATATAAACAAGTCGCTGGTGTCGGGCGGCCTTGATACCATCGGGAAAGTCGCCGCTGCTGGCAGTCGAAAGGTAAAGCAAGTTCTCGGGAAACTGGGACGGGATGTATCCGACGGTGAAGTTTCAGCCATCCTAGCCAACGCCAGGACATTAACCAAAATCCGCTGAAGCAGTGCGGGTTTGGAAAGAGGAGATAAATCATGCCCTCGCGGAGTGTCGCCGCTGTCGGAGACGTAATAGCCACGTGTCCGACGAATTTCCAGGCGGGACCGGTGTTATGTACTGTATATCCTGATCTCACAATAAACGGGAAAAACGTCATCTATAAGGCCGATTGCACCTTTACGGAAACGAGTTCCGGGGCGACGACGCCTGTCTCTCTGGTCGCCATGCCGACGGCGCTCCAAGCCGGGAAGAACAACGTCTTGCGCAATGGGGATATTATCATAACTGTCGTCGGCCTCACATTGCAGGTCCAATGCGGAAACCATTTGTATTCTAGTTGACCGAAATGGGATACGGCCTAAACTGGGAAAGAGCAGGCATTCAGATAGGGATTTTTTCAATGACGCTCGGTACCGGATGTCGACGCGGGCTGGAAGTGTCCCCCTTGCCTGATATTTCCGTTCTCAAAACTGTCCTTGCTGCGCCACTCGGTCAATCATGCTCATAAAGCTGGTTTCACGACATGTCGTCAAGGACGTGTACGACCGCCCTCCCATCCCTGCCTTTCTTAAAATCATTTGCCAGCATTGTTGAGAATTCATATCTTTTCATTGTCGGGCAGTTTACTAAACGGCGGCTGACGGCCAAAGTCGGGGTAGCTGAAGATGTCGTCACATAAGGAACCAAACGACATTACCCGATCGTACGTTCATCTGCGAAAAGACACCTTAATCGGGCACTACCGGATCATCGAGAAGATCGGCGCCGGTGGGATGGGTGATGTCATCTCGCTGAGGACAACGAACTCAATCGCCAGATCGCCATCAAGGTATTGCCCGACATGTTTGGCAGCGACCAGGAGCGCTTGGCGCGATTTGAACGGAAGGCCGACTTGTTCGAGGACGCACAGTTCCAAGTAAAGGAGGGACTGAAAATGAATATCCACTCACGCATCGGCAGCCTGATATGTGTAGCTCTGATAGCAACTGCTTTGTCGTTAGCCTGTGCCACGCCCCCCGCCCCAACTCCTGCGGTCGAATCCCCAGCGACGGCAGTTCCGACATCGACTTCTGTCCCGCCGCAAGGAGCCCAAGGCCGGTTGTCGCCCCGCTGTTGTCAAAACGGCCCGAAGTGATCTTGGCAATCGACAAACCAAATAGGAAAACGTCGCAACCTGGCAATGTTGTGTACACGTTTTATTGCCCTGAAACCGAATCCTAACGATTCCGCCAACTGCCCAACCGAAGCCACAGCCCCCACTGGAATAGGCCACGGGATTGATGTGAGTGAAACGGAGAAAAAAAGGCTACATTTTTGCCATTTCAAACAGCTATCGAGCCGTTTTTTTTCCAACAATTTTCTAACAACGAACTTGACGGAAGTTGAAGGAAGTTAACGGAACTTGGCGTTCAGAAACGCAGCAAAATACGCAGAATCGGATTGGCCTGAGGAGAATAGATATCTCATTGATTCGCGCGGCACAGTTTAGCAGGAATCGGACACGCTATTTCAGAGTCCGCAATTATCATTTGGCACAACGGCGGCACAAATAAATAGAAATAAAATAACGACGCAACCAACCTGTTATCGCATAAGATGTTGCGAGACAACAAATTGTGTTAACTGGCCATAGTGGATTATTTTAGAACCGCGGCATAGAATGGTCACGCGTGGTCTTCGACAGTTTTTACCCACCCTGAACTCCCCCGGCTGGATGTCAATCGAATCTTTTCGGCATTCAATGAGTACATCAGAAGCGCGGCTTGACAACCCCGGGCTTACAGGCCGATCCCCCAAGTAGAGGCAATATTCCGACGCCTCTACCGACGGCTCTGACTTTATATTACGGCGGGTACCCCGAAGGTACCTTTGCCGAAGGGTTATTCTTGGCCGGCATCGTGAAGTGCCTGTCTTCCGCCTCAGGCAGCGAATCATAGACAGCAGCTACTTGATCGGTCCGTGTTTGGCAGGTTCAATCCGATGATAATTGAAATAGGCATCGATAAGCGCGTCAATCGCCTTTTCGACTCGCCTCCACCCACGCGCGGACTTGAGGTCGATTCCTTGATAATAATCCGTTTTTCGCGCGCTGATGACAAGATGCGTCAAACCGGCATGCAGGATGGCGTAAATAGCGCCCAAATCAATTTCGGGATCTCTGTCCGAATCAAACGGCAGTCGTGTGAGGAATTCCTTACCCTGTTTTTCGCGCGCCAAGGCCATCTGATCGGTCAATGTGTTCTTATGAAATAGTTCCCAGCGGATAATCTCCTGGGCTACCGGCCGTCGGCGAAGGTCGTTCAACTGATCGCGGAGCAAAGAGCTGACGAGAACGGCAAGGGGATTTCCAGCAGCAGACTCCGTTGATTTCCAAGTTAGGGGAGGCAGAAAAGACCATGCGGAGCTTTCCTCCGCAAAGGCCTTCAATAGCTGCTCAAGACCTCCGAAGTAGCGATAAATGAGAACCTTATCTACCCCAGCCTCTCTCGCCACGGAGTTAATACCGAGCTTGTCGAGTCCGTGTTTGGCCAGAATCGTCCCAACGGCATCAATGATCTTTCTGCGAGTGACCTGTTTGTCCCGAAGCATAATTCAACTCCTTTGCCGCGGCCCATGGCCGGCTGCCGCGATAATTGACGGTACCCCGGAAGCCATCGCCGATTTAGTCCACAGGGGTCGCCTTTCCGAGGCAATCTAATAAGAGTAGGTTTGACGGCTTATAAAAATTTTTCATAAACCCAACCCGCAATAGAAAACACGGCCAGAATCACTCATACCACAAAAAGTGCAAACCGCGCACAAATGTTCACGCTTCCGGCCTGTGCCCTAGGGAAGTCGCCCATGGGAAGCCGATCGACCGGGGTTGCGCTCTGATGTTCCCTCCGCACCAAAAGGTCCGATGGGAATAGCGACGTTTTCAAGACCAGACTTCATAGGAAAGGCTTATGCTAAGTGAGGGAAACGAGCCACGAAGAGAGCCATACCGGATATGAGAAGAACTGACTGTCCTTTGAGCGTAGGGATCATTTAAGAGATTGGTAGATCTTGAGTTTCAAAAATATGTCACCATGTAGTAACTTTAATAATTATAGTCACCGCCTGGAGACATACTAATTCGATGATTCAAAATCTTCGGAATGGCGCCGACGATATTTGGGTTCAACTCATTGTTATATTTGAGAATATAAAGCATACAATTGTAGTCGAATTTTGACATTACATATAAGAGATAAATTAACCTGGTTAAAGATAAGCAGGTAGATTGATACACGATAAATTTACTCCTGATTTAACATATACCGCTTGACACTCTTTGAATCTTAAAGTAAGTTTTTCTCAGAAGACTGTTATTGGGTTAGGCCGTCGAAAGCGGTTTCGCAGATTGCGTCCAGTTCTTTACCATAAACTGAACAACCGAGAGGACCAAATGAAGGGGAAAATCGAATCCCTTCCCAAGAAAGAGGCCGACCTACGTGCGGCCTTCTGGGAACAGGTGGGCAGTTTTCCGGAGGGATTTAAGATCAAGCGCTGTCTCCAGTGCGGAACCTGCTCCGGCACATGTCCGGTTTCCTATGCCATGGACATAACGCCCCGTCAGGTAATCGCGCTGTTCCGGGCCGGGCATATTGAGGATATCCTTGAAAGTCGGACAATCTGGCTATGTGCGTCGTGTTACTCGTGCACGGTGCGATGCCCGGCCGGCATTAGGGTGACTGACACCCTGTACGCCCTCAAACGTATTGCCATGGAAAAAAATATTTATCCGGGGCGTTTTCCGGTTCATGCGCTTTCCCGATCGTTTGTCAAGAACATTTACCGTTACGGGCGAAACTATGAACTGGGGTTGGGCGTCCGGTATTTCATGTTGACCAACTTTGTGAAATTATTCTCAAATGCCCGCTTTGGACTTGCCATGGTTCGTCGCGGGCGGATGGGCGTAATTCCTCGGAAGCTGAAAAGAATAAACGACTTACGGGCCATCATCAGGAAGGCCAATGAATTTGGAGAAGGGTGATGCTCCAGTACGCATATTACCCCGGTTGCAGCCTGGAACATACGGCCAGTCCGTATGATAAATCGATCCGGGCTGTTTTCAAAACTCTCGGCGTCGGCCTTCATGAAATTGAGGACTGGAACTGTTGTGGGGCGACCATGTATATGTCGGTCAAGAAGATTGTCGGGTATGCCATCAGCGCCCGAAACCTTGCCCTCGCTCAAAATATGGGCATGCAAATCTGCGCTCCCTGTAGTAGCTGTTACACCATTCTGCGAAAGACCAACCGGCATATTGCCTGGGACCCAAAGGAACGGGCCAAAATCAATGAGGCTTTGAAGGCGGCCGATCTTTCGTACGACACCTCGGTGGAAGTCCGCCATCCCCTCGACATCCTGACCAACGACATTGGCCTGGAAGACATCAAGAAACGGCTGAAATGTCGCCTAAGCGGCATCCGCGTGGCGCCCTATTATGGCTGCCAGATCATCCGCCCTCACGGATACTTCGACGACGTCGACGAGCCAGTCAAAATGGATCAACTTCTGGCCGCGCTGGGAGCGGAAGTCGTCCCCTATCCGTGCAAGGTTCGGTGTTGCGGCGGCATGCTGATGACTACCCAGGAAGATGTCGCCCTCAACCTGAACATGAAGCTTCTTCAGGCGGCCGCCGACAACAACGCTGACATGATTGCCACCGCCTGCCCGCTATGCCAGATGAATCTCGAGGCCTATCAGGACAAAATCAACAAAGCTTTCGGGACGCATTTCCGGATGCCGATTGTCTATTTCAGCCATCTCTTGGGAACGGCGCTGGGAATCCCTGCCAAGGAGTTGGGCATCGACCAACTCCTGATCGCACCGGACAAGTTGAATACCGAAACCAAGAGGGTTGCCGTATGAGTAACGCCGATACCGGCCGAACCGACAGCGCCGGGAGTCACGGGGAACTGCGGATTGGAGTCTACATCTGCCATTGCGGAACCAATATCGCCAAAACCGTTGATGTGGTGAAGGTTTCGGAAGCTCTGGCCGACACTCCCGGAGTCGCGGTATCCCGCCATTATCGTTTTATGTGTTCCGACCCCGGGCAGGAGCTGATACAAAAGGATATCAGGGAATTGGGTATCAACCGCGTAGTGGTCGCAGCATGCAGTCCCTTGATGCATGAGGCGACCTTCCGTAAGGCGGTCGAAGGCGCCGGGTTGAACCGGTATTACTTTGAGATGGCCAACATTCGGGAGCAGGTCAGCTGGGTGACGGTTGACCCGCGATTAGCCACCCGCAAGGCCCTGCAGTTGGTTCGGGGCGCCGCTGCCCGGGTGAAATTCCATGAGCCGTTGGAGATGCGGCGGGTGCCGATCACCAGGCAGGTGCTCATCGTCGGCGGTGGTATTGCCGGTATCGAGGCGGCCCTGCAGATTGCCGACGCCGGGTACAAAGTGATTCTGGTCGAAAAGGAGGCCTCCATCGGGGGCCACATGTCCCGGTTCGACAAGACCTTTCCGACGTTGGACTGCGCCGCGTGCATTCTGACACCCAAGATGGTGGCGGTCGGCAAGCATCCCAATATTCGACTGCTCACCTATGCGGAAATAGACGAGGTCAAAGGATACGTCGGCAATTTCACGGTTCGGGTGAAAAAGAAAGCCCGCTATGTTGATCCCGCCCTGTGCAACAGCTGTGGATCATGTTACGAGGCGTGCCCCAGCCGTCCTTATCCGCTCGAACGCCGCCTAATGCTGGGGAAAGAGGTTATCCGGGAAGGTAAAGCTTTGGAGATTCGTCATCCCGGTATTATGGGACCGGACCATGATCTGACCGTGCTCACCGGCGCGCAGCCGATGCCCGAGCCGGTCTCGGTGCCGGTGAAAGGAGCGACGACATGACGACGCTGGTGGAGAACAATTACGATCTGGCTGAGGCCATCGACAACATCGTCAACAAGTACGAGGCCAAACCGACGGCATTGATAATGATCCTCCAGGACGTGCAGAAACATTACCGGTATTTGCCGCTTGATGCCCTTCGGCTGGTGGCCAAGAAAATGGATCTGCCCTTGGCGCAGATTTTCGGCGTGGCCACCTTCTACCGGTCGTTCAGCCTTAAACCAAAGGGGAAAAATCATATCTGCGTTTGCACCGGAACCGCCTGTCACGTCCGTCAGGCAAGCGTTATCGTCGATCGCCTCGAGACGTCATTGGGAATCAAGATCGGCCAGACATCCCTGGACAATGAGTTCAGTTTGGAGACGGTCAACTGCCTGGGCGCCTGCGCCCTGGGACCGCTGGTGACCGCCAACGAGGCCTACCATGGCAACATGACAGTAACGAAAGTCGACAGGATGGTTGATGCCTTGAAAGGCAGAGAATCCGACGTCGAAACCGATGAGGAGGAGGAATCATGACCGCCCAGCGGCTTGCCTCTGCGGCTGAATTGGAGAAACTGCGCGAGAAGCTGGTCAGGCAGCGGCAGGAAGAGAAGACTATCATCACGGTGTGCGCCGGAACCGGATGCCTTGCGTGCGGGTGCGAGGCCGTCAGCGCGGCTTTTCATGATGCCTTGGCAAAGAGCCGCCTTGACCGCGACGTCGAACTGAAGATCACCGGCTGCCACGGATTCTGTGAACGCGGTCCGCTGATAGTCATCCACCCGCAGGGCATTTTTTATCAGCGGGTGAAGCCGGCTGATGCCGCCATCATCGTCGATCAGACGATCAAGGCCGAGCAATTGGTCAATCGGCTTTTGTACCGTGATCCGTTGACCAAACAGACGATCGTTCACGAAAAGGATATCCCCTTTTACCGGAAACAGATGCGTCTGATTTTCAGCAAGAACGGCTTCATGGATCCGACCTCGATCAATGATTATATCGCCCTGGGAGGATACACGGCGCTGGTCAAGGCGTTGAAGATGAAGCCAGAGGAAATCGTCCAGGAAGTTGTGGCGTCAGGATTGCGCGGGCGGGGCGGCGGGGGGTACCCGACGGGCAAGAAGTGGATCTCGTGTCGCAAGGCCAAGGGAACGCCCAAATACGTTATCTGCAACGCCGACGAAGGCGACCCCGGCGCGTTCATGGACCGGTCGCTGCTTGAGGGCAATCCCCATTCGGTGATTGAGGGGATGATCATTGGCGCCTACGCCATCGGTAGCAACGATGGATTCGTGTATGTTCGCAACGAATATCCGCTGGCTGTGAAAAACCTCACAATTGCCATCCAGGCGGCGCGCGAATACGGTCTTCTCGGCAAGAACCTTCTCGGATCGGGATTCAGTTTTGACGTCGACGTATCCCGCGGCGGCGGTGCCTTTGTTTGCGGCGAGTCGACGGCACTCATGGCATCTTTGGAAGGAAAAATTGGCGAGCCGCGAGCCAAGTACATTCACACCGTCGAGGCCGGACTATGGGACAAGCCGAGCAACCTCAACAACGTCGAGACTTGGGCCAATGTCCCGGTGATCATCGAATTGGGGGCGGCCAATTACGCCAAAATCGGCACCGCCGGTTCCAAAGGGACCAAGGTGTTCGCTCTGACCGGCAAGGTCAACAACACGGGATTGGTGGAAGTGCCCATGGGGATCACGCTGCGCGAGATACTGTATGATATCGGCGGTGGCGTGCGGGGTCACAAGCGGTTCAAGGCGGTGCAGACCGGGGGGCCGTCAGGGGGCACGCTGATTGTCGAAACCAGCGAACCGAAAATCCATGACAGCCTCGTGGCCCATGGCGATATCCGAGAGGATGAAAATGTGGTCAGCCTCCTTGACCTGCCGGTGGATTTCGACGAGTTGAGCAGGGCCGGATCGATGATGGGATCCGGCGGTATGATCGTCATGGACGAAGACTCCTGTATGGTCGACGTCGCCAAGTACTTTCTCACCTTTCTTCAGGAAGAGAGTTGCGGGAAATGCCTGCCCTGTCGGGAGGGAATCCGGACCATGCTGGGTATCCTGACGGGTATTTGCGAGGGCAGGGGCATGATGGAAGACATCGCCCTTCTCGAAGAACTGGGACAGGTGTTGATCGATACCAGCCTGTGCCAGTTGGGCGGCAGCGCCCCTAACCCGATTTTGTCGACGATCCGATATTTTCGGCAGGAATACATCGCCCATATCGTGGACAAGCGGTGTCCGGCGGGCGTATGCAAGGCGTTGGTGTCGCACGCCATCTCCGAAAAGTGCACGGGCTGTCACGCCTGTTCCAAGCCGTGTCCCACCAACGCCATCGCCGGTGTGTCGAAAATGCTGCACTACATCATCCAGGATAAATGCATTCAGTGCGGCGCGTGCTATCAGATTTGCAAGTACAATGCGATTGTCCGCGTCAAGCGCGGCGAGGGAGAAGCGGTTCAGAAACGCGCAGCCCAAGTCTGGCAGCCGAAGGCCAAACGCGACCCGGTCGCGGTCGGATAGGAGAAAGAGATGGCTGAAGTCAACGTCAAAATCGACGGACACCCAATCGTGATGGAGGATGGCGCATTCGTACTGGAAGGCGCCCGGAACCTGGGTATCTATATCCCCACCTTGTGTTACTACCCGTACATGACTCCGTATGCGGCTTGTCGGATCTGCGCCGTCGAGGCCCGCGACGCCAAGGGGTGGAGCAAGATCGTCACCGCCTGCAATTATCCCGTCTGGGAAGGCCTGGAGATTCATACTAACACCCCTCGGGTCATGAACGCGCGTCGGGTGAATCTGGAGATGCTGATGAGCCGGTGCGAACCGGTGCCGGTGTTGCAGCAGCTGGCGGACCAGTTTGGAATCGACACGCTCCGCTGGGGCACCGGCGATAATACCTGCATTCTGTGCGGCCTGTGCGTCCGCGTGTGCGACGAGGTCGTGGGCGCCCATGCGCTGGCGTTCAGCGAGCGGGGGATATTTCGGAAGGTCTCGACGCCATTCGGCGGAGAAAGCGGCGATTGCATCCTCTGCGGCGCCTGCGCCAAGGTCTGCCCCACGGGTCATATCAAGTTGGAAGAGATTAAAGGCCGGAGCATCGTCCACAAGGAAATATCGCTGGGGCCGAACTCGGCCATCACCCTTCCCTTCCGTCAGGCTGTGCCCAACGTGCCCTATATCGATGTGGAGAAGTGCATCCATTTCAGTACCGGCGAATGCAAGGTCTGTTCGCGCGTTTGCCCCAAGGACTGCATTCACTATGACGACCAGGATCAATACGAGGAATTCGACATCGGCGCCGTCGTCATGGCCACCGGTTTCGACAACTTTGACCCGACACCGATGAAGCAATACGGGTATGGCAAGTATCCCAACGTCATCACGGCCGAGGAGTTCGAGATGATGAATAACGCCGCCGGTCCGACCGGAGGGAGAATCCTTCTGGAGAACGGCGAGGAACCGCGCGCCATCGCCATCCTCCACTGCATCGGCAGCCGTGATCAGGATCATCACAAGTATTGCAGCCGCGTCTGCTGCATGTACGCCTTCAAGTTCTCGCATCTAGTCAAGGAAAAGACCAACGCCGAGGTCTATCAGCTATATATCGATATCCGCAGTTTCGGCAAGGGATACGAGGAGTTCTATCAGCGGATTCTTGACGAGGACGTTAACCTCATCCGCGGCAAGGCGGCCGAGGTGATCCCGTCCGGATTCCGCCGCGGTGAAGAGGGGCACCTGCTGGTGCTGTGCGAGGACACGCTGATCGGAAAATTCCGCGAAATCCCGGTCGACATGGTGATCTTGTGCACGGCCTTGGAGGCCCGCCGGGACGCCAAGGATATTGGGCGCAAATTCAATATTTCCGTTGGCGCCGACGGGTGGTATATCGAGGCGCACCCAAAATTGGGACCGGTCTCGACAACCACCGAAGGCGTGTTCCTGGCCGGGGCCTGTCAGGGTCCGAAGGATATTCCCGATACGGTGGCGCAAGGCGGGGCCGCGGCCTCGCATGCCTTGAAACTCATGTGCCTGGGAGAAATCCTCATGGACGCCGCCTACGCCGTCATCCGCGAGGAATACTGCAGCGGATGCCGGGTCTGCAACGAGTTGTGCCCGTATAACGCCATTGAGTATCTCAGTGATAAGAAGGTCAGTACGATCAACGCCGCCTTGTGCAAGGCGTGCGGAACCTGCGTTGCGGCTTGCCCGGCCGGCGCCATCGTCGGGCGGCATTTCACCGACGATCAGATTTATGCCCAAATCGAAGGGATGCTGGTATGAGTTTTGAACCCAAAATCATCGGTTTTTTATGCAATTGGTGCAGCTACACCGGCGCCGATCTGGCCGGTACGGCCAGGATGAAATATCCCCCCAACATGACCAGCATCCGGGTCATGTGCAGCGGCCGCATCGACCCGGGATTTATCCTGAGCGCGTTTCAAAAAGGAGCCGACGGGGTCCTAATCTGCGGCTGTCACCCCGGCGACTGCCATTACGTTGAAGGCAACTACAAGTGCATGCGGCGCATTCCGCTGACCAAGAAAATCATGAAGGAGATGGGCATTGAACCCCGGCGGCTGCGACTCGAATGGGTGTCCGCCTCCGAGGGCGCGCGCTTCCAGCAGATCGTCACCGAGTTCACCGAGCAGATCCGCGCTTTGGGCCCGCTGACCTTGAACGAGTGGGCCTTTGCACCGACGGAAGCGGAAGCTCCCCACGAGCAGGCGGCGGGGAGGGAATAAACCATGGCAAAACCAAAGCTGGCGGTCTATTGGGCGGCCTCATGCGGCGGCTGTGACATCGCCA
>Ga0315277_10002335_pt1 | contig 26521 bp, 38 predicted proteins | sample YL17G05_15_MG_FD_203695 | JGI IMG/M metagenome (GOLD analysis project Ga0315277, IMG submission 203695) | Sediment microbial communities from Yellowstone Lake, YNP, Wyoming, USA - YL17G05_15 | ecosystem: Environmental > Aquatic > Freshwater > Lake > Sediment | place: USA: Wyoming | collected... | reverse complement strand
GCCGTATGCGCCGAATGACGTACATGGCCGGGGATGCTCTGCATCTCCCTGAGATACGAGTCGTCGCGCAAGTGCGGCACCGTCCCGACATGCTTGGCGAAGTCGTCGGCACGGCCCTGCTTCAGGTAGTAGTAGGCGGGTATGCCTCGCGCGATCTCGCTGCTCACTTCGGCGTTGGGCGAGAACATGCCCATCACGGTGTTGAGTCGTTTCAGGTCGTGCTCGTCGGCCCCCGCCATCCGGCCGGCATCCCACACCGGACTCATCTCGTACCAGCTCTTGGACGGCACCAGGCTCTCGTGCTGCAGCGCCTCGCTGGCCACGTCCATGTAGTGCTGCTTGTTGCGCGGCGTCATGATCTGCTCGGTGACGGCGGACCCCGAAGCGCGCAACGGCGCCGTCATCGGCGGCACGAGACCCTGGCGCGTGTCCCTGGCGATGTCGGGCAAGTCCTGGCGCTGCACCCCGAACACCTTGAACAGGTTGCTCTCGCGGCCCTGGTCAGGCGCCTTGCGCGCGACCAGATCGGCCGCCTCCTGGGCAATCCGCGCGGGGTCCTGGTAGATGCCGGGATAGACCAGCTTGTTAGGCTCGCGAATGATCGACTGGTAGCGCTCGTCGGGGTCGAGATGCTTGGACGACTCGGCGCGCTGGGCGATGTACTCCTCGGCGCGTCGAGCCTGCTCCTGGGGCGTCAAGGCCCGCGCCAGCCGCTTCAAGATACCGCCCTTGTCCATGTGAACAGGCCCTCCCTCGGCCTTGCCGACATCGTCCCACACCCACGGCGGAAGCAGGTTGACCTTCTGGTCGGCGTAGATCGTGTCGTCCTGCGAGGCGCCCCGGTTGGCCTTGGCGTTCGGGCCGTAGTTCACCCAGGAATTCTGTCCTCGCAGCTCGCTGGTTGCGGCAGGTAGAGCGTCAGGTGAGTAGGCGCGGCCATGGGCACGCCACGCGCGGTCTTCCCCTGCGGCACGGAAGTATGGATTGCCTGGACCCACATGACCGTAAATGTCGTGAACGACTCGAAATGCGTCATTGGCAGTGGCATTTGGTAGATCACCGATCTGCCCCACGCGAGTCGTCTCCAGGGGATTGGTGCTGATCTGGTTGAGCGTTCCAAAGCCACCCTCCGTCGGGAATACCTTCATGCGATTGTTTTCGAGGAGGTCCTTGTAGACCAGCGACGGCGAGGTCTTGTAGGGGTTGCCCTCGCCCGGCTTGAGGAACTCGAAGTTCAGGCCGAGCGGCTTGAGCGCGTTGTATTGGTCCATCGTCTCGTCGATCAGCGCCTGGTAGGAACGCTTGACCTCGGGACTGTTCGGATCGTGACGCATGTCTTCGTAGGCCTGGGCAATTTTCCTGGCACGGTCCTCGTCGAATCTCGGGAACGACTCGATGGGGTACTGATTACCGTGCTTGGCAGCAAACTTGCCGGCGATGTCCTCCAGCTCCCTGATCGGGTAGGACGGCATCGTCTCGCCACCAGGGAGCTTTACCTCCTTCGGCTTGCCTTCGACGAGTCGTTCGATGGTCGAAAGAATACCCTTTCGCACGGAGCCCTTGGAACTCATCTCGACCGGCGGTAGATCGACGGGACCGCCCTCGTTCCAGCCCATGACGGCATGCGGCGAGTAGGGCCTGTTCGAGCGTTCGAGATCGAACAGCATCGTGCCGCGGGCGGCATCGTAGGCGATCTTGCGCGGATCGAAGGCTTGCCTGGGATGGAGCAGAACTTCCATCTCCTGAAGATTGTGATGCCCGACCTCGCGACCCTTGAGACCCGCGACATCTTCGGCGATGCGCGCCATGTAGGGCGCCGTCGTATCCGACGGTACCCGGCTAAGCCCCGACGCCACGGCAGGACTCAGGCTGAAGCTGCCGAACCCCGCCCCGCCAATCGTGAAGGGATCGTGCTCCAGCGGCGTGTTCCGAATGTTGCCGCCGCGAAAGATGTCGCCCGGCAGCACCAGCTCGTTGTTCGTGAATGCCTTCAGGCTGTCGGTCATCTCGCGATAATTGTCGATGTCGGGAATCTCCCGGCGAATCTGCGCGGAGCGTTGTGGAACGAACGAATTGCGCAACCGTTCGACGCCGCTCATGTTCGAATGCCCCGAGCCGACGTAGTTGCCGAGCGCCCGGTTCTGGTCGGGCGGCAGCTCGTGGCGCGGCAGCGAGTAGTGGTCCCTGACAACCTTGTTGATGGTGTCGTAGTCGTCGAAGCTGTCCGCGTAGTGCCGGCTGAGCCTGGGCATCATGTTCATGATCGGCGATTCTTCGAGCCACTCCTCGGTCGACCTGAACGGGATCGGATGGCCGCGCTTCGACGCCGCATCGAGGAGTCGTTGGGTCATCTCCCTGACTTTCCCCCCGCCCGCCATGCGAAGAGGACCGCCCTCGGCGAACACTTCCTCGGGGAACTTCACCGGGGGTCGCGGGTAGCCCTGCGCCTCGGGCGTGAAGGTGGTCTTGTTGCCCTGCGGGAAATACTTGCCGAGCATGTAGCCCAGGCGTTCGTCGGGCGGCGGGTACTGCTCGCCCGCGTTGGCCGGCAGCAGGTTCACCAGCGTGTTCTCCTCGCCCTCCCTGGCAAGCAGCCTGGCCCTGTGGCGGCCCTCGTGGCCGCCGACCTCGGGACCCGACATGCCGCGGTTCAGCCACAGGGTCGGCATGTCGGACCAGCCGCTCTTGGGGCCACTGTCCTCGGCGCCCTTGGCGATCAGGTCGAGGTAGCCGTCGAGCGTCGGATCGGCGGGCCAGTGCTTCTTCTCGATGCTGCGAAACCGGCCATAGGGGTTCGCATCGAGGTACTGCTGCGGCAACTCCTTGGCGTAGCGCTCGAAAGTACCAGGCTTGATCGTCGTGTAGAGCCCGGCGTTCTGGTCGAGGAAGGCCTGGATCAGCGCGTCGGTGCTGTAACGGTCGAGGTTGGCCACGTCGGCCGCCTTCTCGAGTCGTCGAGCCTGGATTGGATGCTGGGTCTTCCGCGTGAAGTCCAGCGCCTCCTGGATTCGGCTCAGCTTGCTGCCCATCGACGGGTACCTGGGATGAGGGGTGGTCCCCCAGTGTACCGTCTAACGACTCGGACGGCTAGGCCCTCAGACTCGCCGGCCCGACCAGCATCACGGCGTCTCGGAGGACATGGTAGCTGCGCAGGCAGGCACCGCGCGGCGGGTCGCCGTAATTGTCGGACGGTCGGGGCAGCTCGCGAATGAACACCGTGCCTTTACAGACTTCCAGCACTTCGAACAAATAACCATGAAGGTCGGAGCTGGAATCAACCACCAGCACGATAGCGCTGCGGCAAATGGGATCAAGTTTTTTCATCCCGACCCTGTATCATATCGACAGGATAGTTTCAATCGTCGATGAAGTCGACCAGCCACGCGACGTATTTCTCGAACGTCCATCCGAGAAGATCGAGCTGGCGCTGCTCGACGTGAAACGACTCGGGCTGGCCTGGAATGTCGATCTTGTAGCCATCCGCCGTCTTCACCCAGCGAACGCCAATGGGGAGTGCCATCAGGCGTGCGCCGTGAGTGCCTTCACGAGGAACATCAGGCCGGTCTCGATCTCGGTGATCGCGATGGCCGCCTCGCGCCGCGCTCGTACCTGGGCGGCGTTCCAATTCATGTTCGCGATGTGTATCGCGGGCTGCCCCCCGATGCTATCGCCAAGCAACGGCGCCGCCTGGAAGTCCTGCGCCATCGTGATCAGCGCCGCCGCCAGCAGCTTGGCCTTGCCCACGTCGAGCATGCGGGCCGGATTGAAATCGACGCGCACGATGCTGGCGGCGGCCGAATCGACCTCGATCTCGATGGCCAGCGTGTAGCGCGAGGACCGCCCCTCGACCGGGGAATAGGCGTGACCGCCCAGCTTGGGAACTTCGTGCTCGTTGTCCATGGTGCTCATGATTCGATCTTCTTTCGCAGGTCAGCCGACAGATGCGTGATGGTGGCGCCCGCCTCGTCGAGTCGTTTCTGGAGGACGACGATCTGGTGACGCAGCTCGGCAATGTTGGACGCCTGCCGGACGATGACCTCGCTGTATGTGGCCATGCGCTCCTGAAGCGCCTCGCCGGCCTCGATCAGAGCCTGGGCAAGCTCCTTGTCGCTCGTCCCGGTCATGATCATCACGTCACCTTGTTCCAGTCGACGGCCTCGCCGCAGCCGATGCACACGGTGCCCATGACCTTGCCGATGGCGAACGCCCAGCAGCCGCAGGTGTGCACGAACATCGGCTCCTTGCCGGGGGTCACATGCCCCGAAAGAATCCCGCGCATCGTGCCGCACGACGGGCACTCGAACTCGAACGTGCCGGCGGGCGCCACGGCGGTCCAGACGTGCTTGCACGCGGTGCACATGGCGGGACCGTTGATCTGCAGCTCGGTGTCGACGAGGTCGCCCTCGATCAGCTCCAGCTTGGGCGGCTTGCGTCGGAAGGGGATGGGGTCGGCCATCACCGAATGTTTCGGATCGCATTGAATGAAATATCGTGCCGTGTCTTGAGCACGTTGGCGGCGGCGCCCGTGAGGACAACGCCGACCGGCGCGAGGGGCGGCAGGTTGGCCTGCACCGGGTTGACCTGCACCGGCATGGTGGCGAGCAGCACGACAAGGGCTAGTTCGGGCATGGTATCCTCCTATGCAAATCCGTTCATATTGCCGCGGTCGGTCATCGTGAACGCCATCATGCGCGGTGCGTTCGAGGACAGGCCAAGGTGAATCCACTGGCTGCCGTGGAGTCGTTCGCAAATCAACTGGTCGATATCCAGCGCATCCATGTGCGGCTCCAGCTTGCGGCAGATATCGAGCGGTGTCCCGAAGGCCGGCGCCACGAAGTCGGCCGCGAGGCCCGTCAGATGGGCGCTGTCCTGGACACCACCGACGCGGGCGTTGACCGCGTTGTTGCGGTAGCCCGACGTGATGTGCATCGGCACGCCCAGGATTTTCCGAACTTCCTCCAGCGTCTCGGCCAGCCGCACCAGGTTCTTTGCCTGCTCCTCGGTGTCCGGCATGTTGGCGTTGCCCATGGCGATGGCGGTGTCGGAGTGAACCAGCTCCTCGATTGAAAAGTGCTCGGTAAGCATGGTCGTCATTGTACGTCTCCAAACATGAACCACAGGATGGCTACAAGCATCGCGGCGAATATCGCGAATAGGACAATGGGGTCGATATTCATGGCGGCCTGATCTTGCCGGCGAGAAACCCGCCACAGAACGCCAGGGCGGCCGAAAGCGCGTTGCCGAGCAGGTCGAAGGCCCGGTTATCGGCGTCGCACTTGAAGCGCCCCATGACAATGGCGTCGGCGTGGAAGAAGCACATGCCCGCCGTCGCGGAGGCGATGGCGATGTGGGACACGATCACGAATGCCACGAGGTAGACGGCGACGCGAAGAGGATCGAAGGGTGGTTTGTCGCTCATGTGGGTGCTCCAGACGAGCAGTCTGGAGCACCCTATAGCAGGACCGGTCGAAAATCAGACCGGCGTCGGCATGGGCGGCGACGGCGCGGGGATCACCGCGTACTGCCACTTGCCGTTGTGTCGCACGATCACGATGGTTTCACCGGGCTTGGCGACCGGCGGCTTGCCCGGCAGCGTGATCGGACCGTCGACCGGCGGCTTGTCCTGGTCGCCCTCGTCGACGCCGTAACCCGGATCGACAGGGTCCTCGGGCGTCTCGATGGGATGCGCCGGGATGACCGGCCAACCGACCGGCACGCTCGGCAGATGGCCGGGCTTGTCGGGCGGCGGATTGGGCTTGGGCAGGCTGTTGTCGGGCTCGCCCGGCCTCGGCCAGCGCACGATGGGATGGCTCGGGATAACCGGCCAGCCCGGCGGCACCGCCGGCAGGTGGCCCGGCGTGCCAGGCGGCGGGTTGGGGATCGGCAACGGCTTGGGCAGGCTATTATCGGGCCTGCCCGGCCGTCCCATGTTGTCGAGATATCTGATGTCGGCGAGTGCCATCCAGGTGCTCCTTTCGAGCGTTGGGAAAACTAGCGACCCACGGCAGCCGCGGTGCGCACGCCGGCGATCTGGCGCTGGCTGGCGAAGAACGTCTGGCAAGCCGAACGGTTGGCCGCGCTGACGGCGTCGCTCGGGCCGTTGCTCGCGTTGAGGCAGCTCGTGGCGTCGGGGAACTGCGCCGCATTGAACGACGGCACGATGGGCGCCGTCACGGGAGAAGGCAGAGGCTGGGCCGTCGGCGGCGTGCCCGGCGGCTCCCAGGCGGCGCGGAACACGCACGGCGTTCCGGCCCGCTTCATGGCATCGTAGATCGCCCGCTTGTCGCACTGGATTTCGCGAGCCGCATCCTTGTAGCCGGTGTTGTGCAGCAGCGCCGCATCCTGGCGCTTGGCGCAATCCTCGTCGACCCAGGTGCCACCCAGGGCGCCACCGACACCGATGAACGAGGCGCCGACGCTGGCCCCCACGGTGCACGGATTGCCACCGCTCACCGAGGGCGCGAAGACCTGTGGCGCACTGCGGATCGTGATGTCGTTGGGGTTCTGGACGTTGCTCGTGGTCGTCCACGAGGCGTTGGACCCGCCCGTCACGGCGGTCGCCGGGCCTGTCGAGGCACCCGACAGCGAGCCCGATGTCGAGCCGGCAGTCGAGGTCGAGCCGCTGATCGCGCCAGCGTTCGAGTTGCTGGTCGTAGTCTGCGCGTCGGCCGTGGAATACGCGAGCATTGCAGCCGCGCTGGCCGCCATGGCGAAGAAGGAAAAGATTTTCATACCCAAACTCCTAGTGCTTGCCGCTTGTCGACGATGACGACGAGCCGGAAGCGGATGACCGGCCGGTCGAGAAGCTGCCGGGAGGCAGCGAATGGTACGGGAAGGGGACAACCGCGGCGCCCGACGGGAACACAAGCTCGACCGGAAAGGCGGGGTTGCAGGAATAGGTTGCGCAGATCGGCAAGCAGCGACCTTGCGTGTGACAGAAGATGGCGGCGAGGGCGAGGTATTCGATGGGAGCCTCCTGAGAGAAGAGAAACGGCCCGGCGGCTGGGAAGCAGGACGACGGCAGCCGCCTTGCTGGGAGACAGCGTTGGAGTTTGGGGTCACAACGCCGAATTGACCGCCGGGCCGCCCCTTCACGCCGCGTCAAGAGCCAAGACGCGGCGTGAAGATGCTCGGCAGCCTAGGGGACGATCAGCACAATCGTGCCGTAGCTGCCCTGCGCACCGGCGCCCGAGAGACCGCCCGCGTTGGTCTGCGAGCCGTTGACGGAAGCCGCCAAGCCGAGCGCGCCGCTGATGTTGCCGCCGCTCTGGCTCGACGTGTTGGTGTGCGCGGCGGTCGACAGGTTCGCGGCACCGTTGGTCCCGGCGACAGTCGTGTTGCTGCTCGCCGCTGCGCCCTGGTTGTTGGTCGTGCCGACCGACTGGCCGCCCGCGAGGCCGATGATGGCCGCGCCGGAGGCGTTGACGGCGGTGCTGTTGGTCGCGCCGGACGATACCGCGGCCGAGGTCCCGGTGCCGCCCGTGAGCGAAGCGGCCTGGACCGCAACGGCGCCGAACGCGAGGGCGATGGCGGCGACGCTGCCGAGCAGGATGGTCTTGAGATTGCGCATGCGAAAGTTCTCCAGATGTGAGGACACGCCCCCGCGATGCGGGGGACGCTGATCAGGGCTGATCGTGAAATTGGTACGCGCCCCAAACCCGCGCAAGCACAGTCGATCACAGCCCGGTCACAGCGTCAATTGCCATCTTGTCGAAAGTTTGTATTTCGAGATGAGGCTTTCTCGAAATACAAAAACGACTCAGCCGTAGGGCGCCTCGACCTCGCGGCCCTGCTCGTTCCTGAGCGGCACCGAGTCGTTCGTGCCGATGTCGACCTCGATGGTGTCCTCCTTGATCTTTTCGGTGACGCCCAGGTAGAGCCAACGATCCGCAAAATACCTGACGGCCTGCGAGTAGCTGTCGACGAAGTCGTCGTTGCGAGTCGTTCCCGGCCCGGAGTAGACGCAGACCTCGTCGAGCATCGGCTCGACCCAGGTGCGCGGTTGTCCTCGTGAGTTGTTGCTCTCGGGCAGCCAGATGCGCCCCGCCGCCGCGACATGCGAGATGGCGTGCAGTCGTGCCATCTTGTCGGCCTTGCCGGGGTTGAACGGCCAGCTGTCGACGCCCTCGACGCTCAGCATCTGGCGCAAGCTGATGCCGCTGCCCTTGTCCTCGACGATCAGCAGATCGGGCCGCCGTATCTGCTCGTGGACCAGCGGCGAGCCCACCAGGGGCTTGAACAGCGTCTCGCTGCGCCGCCCGTAGGTCGCCTTCATTTCCTTGCGGGCGCGCATCACCAGCTCGGGGAACCCAAGCTGCTCGTGCCAGCATTCGAGCAGCATCAGCTGCCAGCGCTTCTCGAACGCGAAGACGCCCCATATGGTGCACGCCGAGAAGTCGGGCTCGAATGTTTTCTTGTCGAACGTCTTCTCGGTGAACGCCGTGTCCATCGAAACGTAGACGAACTCGAACCACGGCAGGAGTCGTTCGCGCGGCCAGATTTTATGCCAGCTGCGCTTGATGATCGCCTCCTCGCCGACATCGATGATCTCGCCGAGCACTTCCTGGCGGTAGAGCTGCGTGCCCGCGTACATCTCCAGCTCGTCGATGAACGTCTTGGCCAGGTTGCTGCGGTTCTCCATCGTCGTCCCGCGCACCACGTGATCCGCGTCCTCGACGATTTTCTTGAGCCACTGCAACGGTCTCGGGGTCGTCGTGTAGAGTCGTTTGGGCTGAATCAGCTTACCGTCGAGCGTTCGGTAAGCGATACGATTGCTCAGATTGATGTTCGACAGCATGTCCTCGGCGCGCGGCCACGCCGCCAGCTCGTCGCCCGCCACGAACGACGACTGCGGGCCGCGCAGCCGGTCGGGCTGGTCGGCCGAGAAGCCGCGCAGCAACGAGCCGTTCTTGAGGCGCAGCTCGAACAGGCTTCGGTTGTAGGTCTCGACCATCTCGTGCGGGATGACGTTGAGCAGCCCCGACGAGCCTTCGAACACCGTGCCGCGCAAATCGCTGAACGTCGGCGCGATGACGTGGCCGACGATGCCGGGATACATGCCGAGCATGCGGCGCATCCACGACGACGACATCAGCGTCTTTCCGAAGCCGCGGCCGCTCAGCGCTATCGCCATCGCCCAGCCATCGTTCTTGAGGACCTGCTTGGGCCGCGCCTTCGCGAGCCAGTCCCGCTCGGCCTCCAGAAATGCCAGCTCGTAGTCCTCCGCCGACGCGAGTCGTTGAGCGAGCGTGCTCACGGCATGCCAGGGTAGTCCGGCAGCGCCGGGGGCATCACCCCATCACAACACGGGCATTTCGCCCCGGTGGGAATGACGAACCACACCGTGCGCCCCGCAAATCCAGCATTGTTCTCGACTCTGATGATGTGAATTTCCTGCGCTTTCAGTTGCGCCGCCCGCGCCCTAGCCTCGGCCTCGGAGAGGCATGCGCTCAGAATAACCCTCTGGTACTTGATCCTCTTGAGCGTGTCCGTTGGTGTTGTCATGATCGGCCTCGCTGTCGGTTGCCCCATCGTAGAACCGGAGCGGGCGCCCATCCTGATCTATACTGTCGTTCCTGTCGACGGGCGTTATGCCAGTGACCTCCGCGTCCTGAATGATCAGCTTCGACGACTCGATCTTGTGGTCGGTCATCGCCTCGATGGCTTCCGCGAGGGCGCTGATGACACCGATACGCCGCGCCGCGTTGCTTTCGGCCTCGTCGCCCTGGCGGAGCCCCGCCTTGCCCTCGATCCGGTCCTTCACGAGTGCCGCCGCGTAGTTGTCCCCCCGGATGGCGCGCAGCACCAGCGCCTCGGCAAAGGCCAGGATGGCGGGCCGCTCGCCGCCAGCAGGGTCGGCCATGAACTCCGCCTCGCGCCGCACCAGCTCGCCGTCCTGCCGCAGCAGCGCCAGCCAGATCGCCACCCGCGCCGGGTGCCGCATGGACGCCAGCGCGCGCCAGTCTCGATAGGCCAGCTCCAGACCGGGCGGCAGGGCCATTAATTCGGCTACTGAAGGGGCTTTGCTCATGGGGCGGTCTCCTCGTGCCTAAAGTGACCCGAATCGGCCTGGCGGGCAATTATGGGATCGTTCCGCTGTGCGGCTAGTGACGAGTGACGTGACGTGACGTGGTGAGTCTGGCTGCCCCGGCTACATACGGGAATCGTGTGATGGTGCAGTGCAGCATATATATAAACTCCTCGTATATATACTAAGAAAAGAGTTGTCACAACTCGTCACAAACGTCACGAACCGGCCAATATCAAGGACTTAGCCGGTGACCCCCTACTCGTCACCTATCCGTCACGGAGGGGGTCAACTCGTCACTAAATCGGGTTTACGGCTCGCTCTGCGGTACTGATTTCTCAAAGCTCCAGTACCTGTTCGTATTGGTTCTTGTCTGCATGATCCGTGCACGAACTTCCGGCACGAACAACTCGTCACGCTCCACGACTACCCGCCAGGCCTTCGCCACCCGTTTCAGGGCGAACCCCAAACGTTTGACTCTCTGCTCCCGATTGGGGTTGTCCCGCGTGTTGATCGGCAATGGCCTGGCCTGGTCGACCAACCGGTCGACCACGTCGCTCGCGGTGAACCGGTCGATCCCGAAGACCTCCCACAGGTCGCGCACGAAGCGGTCGTCGTCCTCCTCGCGATCCGACAGCACGTCGGTGTCGTCCCGCACGCCGGGCCAGCCCGCCACCCCGCAGGACTCCAGGATGCCGCCTACGACGGCCGTCACGTCGACGAACGAATCGATGGTGTCCGTGCCGCGCGGCGCGCCGTGCACGATCCACCACTGGATCATCGTGAGAAGCGCCTCGATGGCGGGTCTCCTGAGGCTGTCTATCCAGGCCTGCTCGGTGGTGCTGCCGGCACGCAGACGCCGTCGCTCGGCGTCGTTCACGAAGCCCGCCAGGTTGATGAACAGCAGACGCCGGTAGAGATCGCGGTCGACCGTGACGCCGTTGCCCGAGAACAGGATCAGCGCATTGATCGGGAAATGCGCCTCCGTCATGGTCCCGAGAATCCGACCCTCCATGAACAGCGCCTCGGTGGCGATGGCGGCACTCTCGCCCTCCAGGGTGCCCTTCACGTTGTCGAACAGCAGCGCGGCGCGGCCTCGCCGGAGCAGCGTCAGCAAGACCTTGTGCTGCTCCTCCTGGTTGTTGCGCGGCCACACCGCGCGGCTCTGGACCTCGCCGGTGGCCGTCATCGCGAAGAACGTCGCCAGCGTCGTGCCGCCACTGTTCTGGATGGGCTTGTTGATCACCACCGCCGGCACGCGGCCCCGGCACCCCGGCCCGACAATCGTCATCAGGGCGGTCCCCATGATGGCGGCGCTGTCCTTGACCTCGTCGTCGGGCTTGAACGGCTCGACGTAGATGCGCCGCACCTGACGCACGGCGGCTTTCATTTCCTCCTCGGTCGGGTTGGTGGGCCAACTGAACGGCTCGCTGTCGGCCGGCGCGTACCACACCCCCCTCGGATGGTATCCCGGCGTCGCCACTATCGTGGTGCCATCGAGCCACGGCACGGCGGTCTTGACCCGAAGCTGCGGCGCCTGATCGACCATGAGGATATATATCTTGGTCGTGAGATCGGCCGGCGGGTTGACCCCGTTCAACGACTCGTTGATCTCGCGCGAGAAGATGCACTCGCTCAGAAGCATCGTCGAAACGATATCCTCGCCGCGTTCGAGCAGGGTGAAGCGGTGCCCGGCCCGGCCCCCGGCGAGGGTCGACTGGCGAACATTGGCGAACAGCGCGACGCCGTTCGTGACGATCTGCACGCCGGCCTCGTGCGAGGCCTTGAAGATGCGCCACAGGATGGTGCGCAGCGAATCGATGCTCGGTGGCAGCACGACGCTCATGCGGTCGGCGGGGGCTGGCGAGGCCACGTTGAAGGGCATGATCCGATTGATGGCGTCGCCTTCCTGGCGCGGCGCCTGGGCCATGCTGTCGTGGTAGGCGGTGCTGCGGCGGGCCGCCAGCTCGGCGGCGACGGCCCGCGTCATGGCGACCGCGTCGGCCCGCAGGGACTGTCCCTCGCTGCCGCGGAAGCCGCCCCCGGCGGCCTGGACGGCGTTGATGAACGCCCGGATGCCCGTATCGTCGCGCAGCAGGACGGCCATTTCCATCACGTAGACTCGCACGGTCCCGGCGACCAGCCTGTCGGGGCGGACGATGAAGGCCATGGCGGCCGCCCTGATCTGTTCCAGATAGTCGCCGGACCCCGAGCTGGATGAGGCGGTCATGAGCAATCTCCCTTTCAATAGCGCCGTGCCGGCGCCTGCCGTTCCGGGCGGCCACGACGCTTGTTTCTGTTGCGCGTGTGCAGCCGGTCCCAATGCTGTCGTAAATCGTAGTCGCGCTCCACATTCTCGATATGCAGCACCGCCCACGCCCGGAACTGTTCGAAGTCGCGCGGCGAGTCGGTGCTGGTGGAGAGCAGCGTCCCGATCATGCGCGTCAGCGCCTCGAAGCGGCTGATGCGCGCGTCGCCATGCCCGACATACATCATCGGCAGCTCATCGAGCGATACGGTCCGCGAGAAGCCGAGGGCGTTGGATGACCCCCCCGAGTGGCTGGGTAGGCGTTCGAACGCCAGATCGACGGTCGTCGATGCCTGCTCGTTCACGCTCTCGATGGAGACCGGCCTCGCGTCGCCCTTGCGATGGACCGAGCCGGCGATGCGGATCGGCTGGTGAGCCCGTCCGAACGCCGTGTCGCCGCCCAGCGCCCGCGCCGCGTGGCCGTTCAGGACGCTCACGCGGCCCGCCGAAGTGTCCCCGGCCAGGCGCCAATACAGGTGTCTCTTGGGCACGCCGTCGGGGTTCAGGCCGCCGCTGCGCACGACGAGCGTGGCCGGCCCCAACGACTCGACGGCACGGGAAATCTTGTTCTCGATATCCCCGCTGTCCACATCGAGTATCAGAAAAGGCAGGCGCACGACATCGGCCGCGCCGGCGCGGCCGGGGGCGTTCACAAATCCCGGTATGCAGTAGGCGGCGAGGCCGCGCCGGTCGCACATCGCCACGAAGTCGGCGACGCCCGCGGCGAAGTCGGGCGCCGCGGGGTCGTGCCAGCGTAGCAGCGGCATCGCGCGCTGGCCCGTCTCGGGCAATCCGCGCAGCGCGACCGCCGAGGACCGGGGCGGGGCGGTGAAAACGATACGGCAATAAAGCGAGACAACTGTTCTGTCGATCATGCCGTTCGTTCCTTCCAGGCCGTTAAAATCGCTTGCGAAACCCAAGCTGGCGGCCTAGAAGAGACCGTCGGTCGGGGTTGTCGGGGGCACCGCTACCATGAACGATGGACGAGAGATCGTCAAGGAAACGCCGCAGATGCTTATTCTGCGGCGTTTTCGTTTGTTCGTCGACACGATAGATAGTATCTATCCCGCATGCCCTTCGACAAAGAACGTCTTATCAAGCTCCTCGGCATGCTCGGCTCGGATCACGACGGCGAGCGAGCCAGCGCCGCCCTCCTCGCCACCCGGATGCTGAAAGAGGCCGGCCTGGTGTGGGCCGATCTTGTCATCCACACGAAGGCGGACAGCGATCCCCGGCGGGACAGCGATCCCCGGTGGGACAGCGATCCCCGACGCGGCAGCGCTCCCCGACGCGACGCCCGGTGGGCTGAATTCGCCAGGGGTTTTCCCGCCGCGGCGGCCTGGCTCCTGCGCCACATGGATACCTTCGAATTCGCCGCCAGTCTCCATGAAGGCGTCCTGAAATACGGGCGGCTCACGCCCAAGCAAATGGCGGCCGTCGTGCGCATGTTGGAGAGAGAAGGGAATTATCGACAGAATAGTTGACCTCGGGCTCGCGCCATGGGATACTCCGGTCATGGTCGATTTCACGGTTCTGCTCGGCGGCTCGATCCTTATCCTGACGCCCCACAACGACAACGCCGCCAAGTTCCTCGCCGAACGACTCGATGATGGCGGCGAACATCTGGCCTGGGGCTCGGGAGTCGTCGTCGAGCCGCGCTACATCGAGGCCATCGTGCTCGACCTGCAGGACAACGGCTTCACCGTAGGAGACAAATGATGTCCAAATACGATCTTCCCGAGCATCTCGATTGCTGGACCGTCGACGAAGTCACGCGCGCCTTCGTCGTCACCGGTGTCGCCGAGGCTCGCCAACTTCGGTTCGAAGTGGACTGGCCCCGCGACAGTCAGGAGTACCGCGACATTCGCCAGCTGATCGGCCTCGCGCCTCAGCTGCTGACCCAGCTCACCATCGTGCGCGACGCCATCAAGGCGGGGGCCAAGCTCGACCTCCATGCGGTCGACCAGCTGCTCGACCGGCTCGGGCACTGAGCCATGGCCGTTTTCTGGATGATCGAGGAGTCCGTCGGGCGCTACTATATTCTGCTCGAAGACATCTACGCCTCTCGGGAAGAGGCCTCCCGAGAAATTGAACGACTCGGTGGCCACGATGTCATGCGCGCGGTCCTCTATGAGACCGGGAAATACGATGGACCGAGGCGTGTATTATCGACAGAATAGAATTGACAACTATCCTGTCGATATGAGACAAGAGGGCTCGGCCCCAACGAGGATCAAAAAATGACCGTCACGACTTACACCGTGCCCAGCGAGATTCGGAATATCGAGGATGCGACCGAGTTCCTTCGCCGCTGGGAGCGCCTGCTGGCGGGACTTCCCAAGTCCGCCCCGAAGAAAATCCGCAAAGGCTGCGTCGAGCGCGTCGTGATCGCGCGGGCTCTCGTGCGCCGCTACGAGGCCTGAAATGACCACCACCGTCCTCAAGAGCGGCACCCGCCGCGAATACTGGATCATCCCGACCTTCGGCGCGTGGCGCATCGAGCGTCGCCTGACGGCGACCAACTTCCTCTCGATGACATGGTCCGCCACCGCCCTCGTCGAGGCGGTCGACATCGTCCGCGGTCAGATCGCCTGGGACCTCGACCGTTACAAATAGTCGAAACGACTCGGCAACGAGTCGTCGCCGGCCCTCTCCCCGCCGGCCTGATGAGACAGGAGATTGTTTCGTGGCCAACACCGCCCCCCTCACCGCCGCGCTGGTCGATCAGATCGGCGCTCTCAAGGCCCAGCTCGCGCCCCAGCTGGCCGTCCTCAAGCTGCTGGAAGACAAGCTCAAGGCCGAAGGCCTCGGGCGCTACCTCGGGCACCAGTTCGAGGCCAACGTGTTCGAGCAGGAGCGCAACACGCTCGACACCGCCGCCTGCCGGGCCAAGCTCAGCCCGCAGTTCGTCGCGGCGCACACCACCACGTCGATCTCGACGATCCTCAAGGTGACCGCGCGCCAGCTCAACCTGCTGCGGGCCGCGTGATGGGTGACCGGGCACATGCCGTGATCAAGCACGGCGACGAGAAAATCTATCTCTACACGCACTGGGGCGCGGCCTCGTTGCCGTCCAAGGTCAGGGACGCCCTCAAGCGCGTCCCCGGCCGCTGGACCGACCCGGCCTACCTGGCGCGCGCCGTCTTCTCGCAGATGATCAAGGACGACATCATGGAGGAGACCGGCTTCGGTATCTCGGCGAGCCCGTGCGGCGAGCAGGACCGCGACATCGTGGTCGACATCGACGCGCAGACCGTCAGCGGCCGCGGCAGGTCCGTGTCGTTCGCAACCTTCGTCAAGCAAGCCGGCAACTGGGAAAGTCGCCCCCGGACACCCAAGGCGGTGGCGCCATGATCGTTGTCGATAGCGACGCTCTGATGCTCGCGGGCGCCGTGGCGCTGATCCTCTGGACCCACATCAGGAGCTGGGAAGCTGAACGGAAGTTCGACGACGAGTGCCGAAGGGAAGCCCGTCGTCGCCGCGAGAAAGAGGCGTTGAAAGAGAAACGACTCGCGTGGCGCCCGCCCCTGTGGCCTCACCCGTCACCCCCCTGGAAGTCCGCGCCATGATCCGCGACGTTCTCTACGGCACGGCCATCGCGGCGGTCATCCTGTTCGTCGGGCTGGTGCTCTGCCCCGGCGACGCCTGCGCCCAGGTCGTCTGCTATCGCTCGGGCAACACCGTCGAGTGCTACGATACCGGCTACGAGCAACGCTTGCGCGACCAGGAGGCGCGCGAACGCGCCCAGGAGTCCCGCTGGCGCAGCGACCAGCTGGATCGCGAGGGGGAACGACTCGACCGCGAGGACGAGCGCCGACGCCGACGCCAGCTTCGCGACCTTCTCGACGACTAGTCCTCGTCATCATGCAATACCGAGGGGGCGGCCACAGGGTCGCCCCCTTTTTTCGTGCTCGGGAACAGCGGGGGCAGCGGCATGTAGACCGTTGCCGGGGCGCGTTCCATCAGGCGTCTGAACGACTCGGCGAGCAGTGCGCTCGACATCGTCACGTCGAGCGTGCCGAGACGCACCGCCGCGTCGGTCCCCGGCAGGTTGAGCAGGAACATGCTGCGGTCCATGAGCGTCATCATCGCCTCGACGCTGGAGTCGGCGAACAGCATCCCGACCATCAGATGGGCGACGCACGACTCGTACGCCACGATGGGAGGGTCGGCAGGATCGTGCTGCACCACCACCTGGATGGCCTGCGCGGCGTTCTGTCGTTCGGCCATCGAGATCGAGGCGGGATGGCGCGAGCTGATCAGGCTCCAGGCCTGGTAGCAGGGCTGCAGCATGCGCTCCAGACGAAGGCTCGACACGGCGTTCTGGAGCAGCGCCCCGGCGGCACGCCAGCGCGTCACGTCGTCGATCAGGCCGACGCACGATTCGATCTTGTCGTCCTCGACCAGGAACGGGTTGGCATCGTCGCACCGTACGCGGATCACCATCGACACCGCCATGGGCGACTCGATGGCGGCCGCCCACAGCTCGTTGATGGTGAGCCGGGTGGCCTTCCAGGCGGGCGGGAAGACGGCGGGCCTGTCCGGTCCCCAGGGGCCGGGCGCGAGGGCGAAGAACGAACGACTCATGATGCAGCCTCTCCTGTGCGGACCAGGTATTTGGCGCGAACGACTGGGTCCATGTGGGCATTGACGATGGTAGCGTGGATCGAGAGTATCCGGCCGTCTTTCAGGTGCCGCAGATGGGCGCGGCGCAGGTGCATGCGGGGCGAGGCGTGCGTGCCGGGAACCCGTTCCATCGCGCGGGTTTCATCGAGCGCCCGACCATATTTACTGGAGTCGATGTAGGTCACGCGGCGTAATGGACTCTTGTGGTTTTTCGCGCGTGCCTTGTTCAGCTTGTCCGGCGGCTCGAAGACTCGGTGGTCGAGATTCTTCGTGTTGAGCACCAGCCACAGGAACAGGAACGCGTGTGCCGCCGAGCCGGCCGCTTTATCCTTCGGATCGAGCGAATGGACGTGCGTGCCACACAACGTAAAGAAATCCGAAAGATAAGGTACCATCGTCGAGCCGACGAAGAACGTCGACACCGAGATTGTGGCTCCCGTCGCGGTCGCCAGCAAGGGGCGGTCTACGTCCACGTCAGCGCAGAGCAGCAAGACATCGAGGGCGCCCTTCGCGGTTTTGAGTCGGAACCGGAAGACGCAAATAGGGAACGGCAACGCCACCAGGCCGGCTTTGGTGAATGGCATAGCGTCGTTCCAGGTATCCGCTATCCGCTCCTCGTCGATCTCCCCGAAGTCGAACCACTCGGCCTCGCCGACGAGGTCGATCATTTCTTCCCGTAAGGTAGTAGCCAGCAGCTTCTCGCTGATGCTTTCCCTGATGCGGAACCCGGCCGTGAGGCCGGCGATCAAGGTGTCGCGATTTACCGGCCGGGCCGGCGGGGAATGGCTGAAAGCCGGCTGGGCCGGCGGGAATTGGGTGTCGGTCATGAGGAAAACGACTCGACCGGGCACTGACCAGATCGAGTCGTCGGTCCTTCCCTAGAAGGGGATACGTTCGTCGGGTGTCGGCGGCGGGTCGCGCGGCGCCGTGTCGACCGGCGCTGCCCGGACGGCGCCGGACTCGATCTGCTCGCGCAGCTCGGACGCCTTATCGAATAGCGCCCGGCCGCCCGGCACCGACAGCGTCATCGGCCCCGGCTCGATCCGCCAGCCCGCCCATGAACCCTTCTCGTTGCTTTCGGGCAAGCTGGCGAGACTGTAGATCACGGCGTAGTTGGGCGGCTTGAAGATGGTTCCGTCGGACCGCTTCTGCTCCAGCAGCGCTATCGATGTATTGAGCCGCCGGCTCTTTTTGAACTGCGTGCCACCCAGCCCGAGGATGCACGGCAGCGTCGAGCCGTCTTCGTCGACCAGCAGCCCGTAGTAGCTCGCCGTCGGAACGATATCGTTGCCGTTCGGGCTCTTGCGCGTCCCGAAGTCGCCCTCGGCCTGATCGTACGCCGTGCGGTCGTTGCCCATCATGCGGACCAGGGAGCCGCGGTTGGGTTTCCACTCGGTGTAGTGGGTCTCGAACTTGCAGATCAGGAACGCCGCCCGGCTGCGCAGCTTGCGCGTCACGCTGTCGGTGATGTCGCCCTCCCGCGCATTTTCCAGGTAGTCGGGGTCGTTGCGCTTCATGTAGCCCGAGGTCGTCTGGACGAGCTGCAGGTAGGGCAGCAGAACGTCTTCCTTCTTGAAGTCGCTGGCGTGCGCGTGGCTCTCCATCAGCGCGAGGTCTTCGTCGGTCAGCGCGGGGGTCCCCGGCTGGATCGTCGTGAGGTCGGTCATGTCAGTCTCCGGTACGGGTTGTCGTGAAGCGGACTCGCGGCATCAGCACGATGCCGAGCAGGTCGAGCGGGCACTCCTGGCCCGCCGCGATGCGATCCTTGGCGACCTTGCCGAGGGTCGCCGGGTTGACGCCCTCGTCGAGGCTGGCGTTGGGGGTGCTGCCAATCCCACGGACCAGCAGCAGGGCCTGCTCCGCGGTTTCCCGGTCACCACGTGCCCAGGAAGCCCTCAGGGTGCATTCGACGAGATCGCCCAGCCCGTTGGCCACCAACCACTCGATGGCCTTCTGGCGGGCTTCCGGGGCCTTGGGGAGGGTCCCCGCGGCCCTCACCGAGAGCATCAGCCGCGACCCGTCGTCGGTCGTCAGGTTCTGGATGCCGACCTCGGCGAACAGTTCGGGCAGCAGATTGCATTCGAGCTGCTGTTTCAGGTGGTTCAGGCCGTCGAGCGTCGCGGTCGTGTAACCGATCTTGGTGTTCACGTCCTTGAGCGACTGGACGGCCTGCTTGAGTCGTTGGTTTTCCATTGGGGTCCTTTAGGCGTCGATGGTCTCGGGTGCCGACGGCACGTCGATGGCGACCGCGCTGCCGTCGTCGAAACGGCCCGACAGCAGCGAGCAGAGGTAGGTCCGGCCGGTCTTGGCGATCCTGATCTCGAACACGTCGTTGGCGATGGGCTCGGTCGTCGTGCCGACGAACTCGACGCCGCCCAGCCGGACCAGGATCACACCGCCGGGCAGCGCCCGCAGGGCCTCCCGGTCGAACGTCCCGGCGGTGTTGAGGGCGGGCGCCGGGAAGCCGTCGCGCCCCTTGTGGTACTCGGCGTAGCCGGCCCACTGGACCTGCGACGGCAGGATCGCCCGCGGCAGCCGGTAGCCCTTCGCCGCCTTGGCGTAGGTCAGGCTGAACTTGCGCAGGGCGGTGATCTTGTCGACCCCGGCGTCCTCGGCCCCGGCCAGCTTGCTGGCGAACTGCTCGCGCAGGTAATTGATCACGACGATACGCAGGCCGAAGGCCAGCTCGGCGGCGTCGTTGCCGGCCGAGACCTCGAAGTTTACGATCTTGATGGTCATTGTAGCTTCTCCAGTGCAGCTTGCGCTATTTTAGGGAACGCGCCGCGCAATGAGGCGCCGAGACCATATACGACAGGATAGACGGCAGGGCAACCGGTATAAATCGCTAAAATAGTTCTTGCGAGTCGTTTTGCCATCCTGTACAAGATTTCTTGCGACGACCAGTCCCAAAGAGGATACGACGATGACCCGCTACCGCACCTTCGGCGTCGAGATCGAGACCTTCCACCCGACCAACCCCGCGCACGTCAGCAACACCAACATCGACCGCGCCTTCCGCGCCATCTCTCTTCCGGTTGCCCCGAACGCCGCCTACACCGGCCGCGACTACGCTGTCTGGCAGATCAAGCCCGACGCCTCGGTCGCTCCCCACGGCCATTCCCTCGAAGTGGTTTCGCCCATCCTGCCGGGCACCGAGGAGTCGTTGGCCACGGTGACCACGGTGGCCAAGTGGCTGTCGACCAACGGCTTCGATGTGAACCGGACCTGCGGCCTGCACTTCCATATCAACGTCGCCGACCTGACGCCCTACGAGGCGGCCTGTGTCGCGTGGCGCTACGATATCCTTTTCGACGACTTCTCCGCCGTGCTGCCGGCCTCGCGCCGTGTCAACCGGTACTGCCCGCGGCTGACCGAGGCGGGCAGGGACAAGCTGCGCTCCGTCATCGTCGAGAAGAGCAACGTGACGACCTGGGGCCACGACGAGCGCTTCACCGCGCTCAACCTCGAACACGTCCGGCCGAACAGCTCGGCGAGCCGCCTCGAATTCCGCCAGCATAGCGGGACGCTGAACGCGGCCAAGATCGTCGGCTGGTACACGCTGCTGTGCGACTTCATCGAGGAGACCGTACGCATCGTGCGGGAATTCGGGCGGAGGCCTCTCCCCGTCGCCCCCGCCGTTGTCGCCTACGCCTACGCCCCCGTCGGCGTCGCGGCACAGCCCCTGGTCCGTCGCCAGCGTACCGTTCGCAGCGACGCGCAGACTCGCAGCTATGTCACGCAGGTCGTCGAATCTGGCGGCGTCGTGCCCTACATCTTGCCGGGCAGCGACTACGACGTATTCCTGAACATTCTCTGCCAGAACGGCATCATCCGGCAGAGCGACGTGCTCGCCCTCGGCTGGGCCGAGAGCCGGCTGCGCGTGACGGCCCACTGGCTGCGCCGCAACGGCGCCTGCCTGCGGACGATAACGGGTCATGGCGTCGAGCTGGGTTATGTGCCGGGGCGGGACGTGAATCGTTCCGGATGGTGCGGAAGCCGCGGCAACATCGTGCCCTCGCGGTCGGCTATCTTCATCAACCCCGTTCAAATCCGCACGCGCATCCCCACGAGCTACCACGTGAACGCACCCGCACCCGCACCCGTGCGCTCGCAGACTGATCTGCTGCACGCCTTGAGCGGCGCCCCGCTGCTGGCCGGCGTGTCCGCGGAAACGCGAGCATGGTACCGCGACCGCGTCAGCGACTTCGCCTAAAGGGAGCAGGAATCATGTCGATCACCCAGTCGCCCGACGCCCCGATCAGCATCCCGACCACGGTGCTGCGCGTCACCCATCACCCGGCCAACCATATCGCCGAGCGCTACCCTTACGCGGCGTTCGGCTCCAACCTGTCGTTCGACCAGATGGCCGAGCGCTGCCCGAGCGGCAACATCTTGTGCGCCGGCAAGCTGCTCGAATTCCGATTTGCGTTCTGCCGGTTCGCCACGATCTTTCCCGACGAGAAGTCGTCGGTCCCGGTCGGGGTCTACACCCTGACCGCCAACGATGTCGACCGGCTCGACCGGCAGGAGGGGCTGGGCCGTTCCTACGACCGCTACCTCGTGACAGTCCTGACGAGCGACGGCCGGGCGATCCGCTGCTTCACCTACATCATGAAGTCGCCGCGCAACGCGCCACCGAGCGAGAAGTATTATCAGCGCGTGCTCGAAGGGTACGGTAATTGGGGCTTCGACGACCGCCGCCTGCGGCACGCCCGCGAACGCGCCGTCAAGGAGTCGCACAAGCAGTCGGACAGCTGGGTCGCGAAGATAGGGCAGAAGGCATACAAGCAGGCCCAGCTGCCGTTCGCCGATATCGACAAGAACGGCCGCGCGACGATCCCCAGCCTCGTGACGGGGCGCCCGATCCCCGTTCCGCAATTCGTCACGCTGAGCACCAGGGCGGTGGAATTCGGCCAGCGCGACGGCGAGAGTTTCTTTCGCGCGAAGGGCACGCGAACCTGGTACCGCGAGCTGTCCGGCGATGCCAGTCTCGTGCGCGGCGAGCTGGCCCAAAACCTGCCTGGATCGAAGGCGTTCATCCCGAAGGAAACACCATGAGAGTCACCTTCTTCGAACAGCTCGAACTGGAGCTGCCCTCGGCGGTCTCGTTCGACCCGCCGGAACCTGTCGTGCCGCTCCAGCTGCACGACCTGCCGGCCGGGGTGCTGGCTCTCGACACCGAGACTTCGGACCCCGGCATAAGCCGCGGCGTCGGCTCGTCGTGGCCGCTCGGGGAAGGGTTTGTGTGCGGCGTCAGCATCGTCGGGCCGGGTGTCTCGCTCTACGCCTCGTTCCGTCACGCCGCCGGCAACAACGTCGACGAGGCCCTGTTCTGGCGGTGGCTGCGCGTGCAGGCCGCGCGTGAGGATATCACATTCGTGATGGCCAACAGTCCCTACGACATAGGCTGGACGACTCGCCATGGCGTCGTGTTCCTGAACAATCCTGTCGACGTTCAGGCGATGGCCTACGTCCTCGACGAGCATCGCCGCAGCTACAGCCTGGCCAACCTGGGCCAGGATTTCCTCGGCGAGGACAAGTCGTCGGCCCAGCTCGTCGCCGCCGCGCGCAAGTACAACGTCGCCTACCCGATGTCGAACATGCAACACCTGCCGGCATGGGTGGTCGCGCCCTATTGCGTCCAGGACGCCGCCCTGACCAGACGACTCTACGATCATTTCCTGCCGCTGCTGGAGAAGGACGATCTGCTCGACGTGCTCGCCATCGAAAGCGCGAGCGCCCAGGTCGCCGTCGACATGCGCCGCCTCGGTGTCCGCGTCGATCTCGCGAAGGTGGAACGACTGCGGGGGAGATATGTCGAGCTGCGCGAGATCGCCTTGAAGCAGATCGCCGACACGACAGGCGTTCACATGCAGCCCTTCGAGAACGCGGCCGCCGCAAAGGCATTGCGCATCGAGAACCCCGACATTCAGCTGCCATCGACCAGCCGGGGCAACGACTCGGTGCGCCGCGATGTTCTGCACGGTCTGCGGTCGCCCATCGCCATCGCCATCGGCCATGCTCGCAAGTACGACAAGGCCATCGGGACTTTTCTCGACGGCTACATCGAGAAGTTCGTGGTGGGCGACCGTATCCACGCCGAGTTCCATCCCACCAGGAGACCCCGCTCGGGGGCCGACGACTCGAACGACGCGCTGAGAGGCACGACCAGTAACCGGTGGAGTTCGAGCAATCCGAACCTCCAGAACATTCCAATCCGCGATCCCGATATCGGTCCCGACATCAGGAGCTGCTTCATCGCCGACGAAGGCACGCGCTGGTGCAAGCTCGACTGGGCGTCGCAGGAGCCGCGCTTCACGGTTCACTACGCGGCGCTGGTCCACATGACGGGCGCCGCCGCGATGGTGAGTCGTTTCCAGGCCGACCCGATGACCGACCTGCACGGCGAGACCGCCGCCCTGATGAACGTGCCGCGCCAGAACGCCAAGACCATAAACCTGGCCATTGCCTACGGGGCGGGGAGCGCCAACATCGCCCAGCAGCTGGGGCTGCGCACCAAGCACATAACGACACGCGACGGGCGGCTCGTCGAAGTGGCTGGCGAGGAGGCCCAGGCCCTGATCGACCTGCACGCGCGCAGCATGCCGTTCCTGTCCGGTCTCCAGGCGATGGTCAAGTCCGTGGCGGAGAGTCGCGGCTTCATCAAGCTGTTCACGGGTCGGCGCATGCACTTCAAGCGGGGCTACGCGGGAAAATATGAGCGAACGCACAAGGCGCTCAACGCGCTGATCCAGGGCAGCGCGGCCGAACAGATGAAGATCGCCCTGGTCGAGCTGCGCCATGCGGGCATCCCGGTGAACCTGACGGTGCACGACGAGGCCGACCTGATGCTTCCAGCAGGTGCCGAGGGGGACAAACGACTCGCGCAGGCCAAGCAGATCATGGAGTCTTGCGTCAAGCTGCAGGTGCCGGTCGTCGCCGAGCACAAGATCGGGGCGGATTGGGGATTATCGACAGAATAGTTGACGACGCCCCGCCGACGTGAGACAACCTTCCTGCGACCCCAATCCCAACGTGGAGAGTTCGATGTCTTATTACACCCGCACGGCCGACAGCCTGAACCGCGACTTCCGTGCTCAGGACCGCGCCGCCGTTCATTTCCCCCTGCCGCGTTGGCAGGCCTGGAAGGTCCTCCAGCCGGCCCGCGCGGCCTGGATCGAGGCCAACGCCGGCAGCTTCGGCTTCGCCACGTCGCTGTTCCACGCCGTCGTGCGCTACGGCGACCTGACGGTCAATCAGGCCACGGCGGTCGACCGCTGCGTCGCCCGTAGCGCGGAAGTGGCCCAGGCGATCCAGAGGAACCCCCAGGGCCTGACGGGCTCCACCGTGGCCCTCGATAGCACCAAGCTGCTCGAAGCCTTCCAGACGGCCTCCCAGGCCGGCCTCAAGCGCACCAAGCTGGTCTACGGCAACCTGACCATCAAGCCGGCCCCGGCGACCGGTCGCAACCCCGGCTGCCTGTATGTCTCCGAAGGCGGCACCTACGTCTGCCGGCTCGACGGCCAGTCGGTCGTGTTCGGCCTGACGTGGTTCCGGGCGAGCAACGTCGAGACCCGGCAAGACCTCCTGACCCAGCTCCAGGCGCTGTGCGCCGACCCGGCCGGCGCGGCCGCGGCGCACGGCCACCACACCGGCCGCTGCAGCTGCTGCGCCGCCCTCCTGACCGACCCGGTGTCGATTGCCCGCGGGATCGGCCCGATCTGCGCCGGCCGGTGGGGGTTCTGATGGCGCGCAGGACCTACCGAGTCGTCGCGGTGGTGATGGGCGACCGGGTTTACCGGTTCGCCCCCGCCCCCTCCATCAAGCAGCTCCGCCAACAGCGCAAGCGGCAGGCCGAGCAGGCCGCGAGTCGTCGGGAGGAGCGAAATGCTGAACGCGACTTTCGCTCCCTCGCGGGAGGCCACAGATGACCGCGCTCAACGGAGGGGGTTGGGTTCAGCCCCCGCAACGGATGCTCACGCCAGCAGCCTGCAAATACGTGCGGGCACGGGCCAGGGGCTGGAACGACGTGCGCAACGGCAAGGCGTTCCGCGAGACCTACGACGGCTGGTCGAAGGGCGTCCAGTTCGCCTATGAGCGCGGCCGCACGCAAGCCATCGTCGCCCGGCTGAGCCTCGCCGCAGGGCGAGAGGCGCTGCCGATCTGGCGACAGACCAGCACCATTCTCGACGTGCTGGAGCGCGCGACGGGCGGCACCGACCGCGCAATGCGAATCATCGAGGAGACCGGACAAGTCCGAAAGAGGAAAGCGTCATGAGCCGCCCCACGCGCTACGAATTCAAGGCCTACGCCAAATGGAAGGCCGAGCTGAGAATCCTGCTCGAACAGGATGGCGGCTATCACACCGACAGCGCAAACGACCCAGCCTGGAATTGGTATTGGGAAGCGCAATACAGCCCGGCCGAGGCGCTCAAGGCCGACGCGGGCGGGGGAGGCTGATATGATCATCGCGGAAAAAGAGGTCTTCCAGTTGATCTTCACGGCCGACGAGATCGGTGTGATGGCCCGCGCCGTCGGCCGACTGGTGCGCAACGCTCGCGACGACAAGAAGCGCAACGAGCGCCGGGGCTGGAAACCCGGCGTCGGGGCGGTCGACATCACCGACAAGACCATCGTGATTGGCGAGCAGCTGTACGCGAGATTCCGCGAAACCAGCCCGCCCAGGAAAAGCCCGTCATGATCTCCGTCGCAGTCAGTCCCACGATCATCAGGCTGCAGGGCGACACGCTCCGCGTCCTCGATCTGTACGCCGCCGCGCCCGAGCCGGGCGACAGCGAGAACGGCATGACCGCCAGCGCGGCCAATCTGCTGTGGCTCTCCGACACCGTCGCCGATATCCAGTGGATCGATCCGCAGCGCCGCCTGCTCGATGCGCAATCGCAACGATTCATCCAGAACCAGCCGCGCGACCAGCCTGGCGAGTACGAGAGTCGTTTCCCGTTCAAAACGACCCCGCGGCCGTTCCAGCTCGAAGTCTTCGCCGCCGCCCGGCACATGACCGAGATCGCGATGACACCGGTCGCCATGGGCGTCGGAAAGACCAAGATGACGCTCGACATCGCCGCCGACAAATGTCTGCGCGGCGAGATCGATACGCTGTGCGTGATCGCGCCCAATGGTGTCCAGAAGCAGTGGGTCGAGCAGGCCATCGTGGAACACATGAGCGACGCCATCGACACGCGCGCCGTCGTCTGGCAGTCGACCGGCAAGCGCGCGTTGCGCCGGACTCGCCTGATTTCGACCCCAGTGGTCCGCACCGTCGGCCGCCCCATCCTGCGCGTGCTGGCGTTCAACGTGGAGTCGTTCTCCAGCGCGAGCGGCAAGGCATACAAGGCGGCGCAGACCTTCCTCCAGAGCGGCAAGGCGATGTTCGTGGTCGACGAGTCGTCGCGCATAAAGTCGTGGAAAGCCATACGGACCAAGGCCATCGTCGCGCTGCGCGAACTGGCCGTCGTGCGCGTCACCCTGAGCGGGACGCCGATCACTCGCGGCATCGAGGACTTGTTCGCGCAATACTACTTCCTCGACCCGGCGATCAT
>Ga0315277_10002334_pt1 | contig 26522 bp, 31 predicted proteins | sample YL17G05_15_MG_FD_203695 | JGI IMG/M metagenome (GOLD analysis project Ga0315277, IMG submission 203695) | Sediment microbial communities from Yellowstone Lake, YNP, Wyoming, USA - YL17G05_15 | ecosystem: Environmental > Aquatic > Freshwater > Lake > Sediment | place: USA: Wyoming | collected... | reverse complement strand
CTCGATGACGGTAAACGCCGACCTCTCCCTGCTCCCCGCGATGAGTCGTCAGCTGAGGCACGCGAGCTTAACGACAACGCAGCGGTACTACGCAGAGATCGAACATGAACCGGTCACGAAGGCGCTCCGCGACGCCTGGAGGAAGAATCCCATCAATATGTCTAAAAAGGGCGTTATTGGTATTCAGGCCAGAGAGGAAATAAGTGGACCGGGCGAGATTTGAACTCGCGGCCTCTACCATGCCAAGATAGCGATCTTCCGGCTGATCTACCGGCCCGTGTGGGTATCGCAAAAGCCGATGGTCTAATTAAACCTTTCTGACTTTGGCAGAGGTCTCAAACATCCAGCTTCCTCTGGAAGCGCATCTTCTCGCCCGGTACATTGGACGGGTACTCGCCGGTCAGACAGGCCATGCAGAGGTCGCCTTCCGGCAATCCGAGAGCTCGCACCAGGCCCTGGACGGATGTGTAGCCAACGCTGTCCGCGGTGATGAGGCGGGCGATCTCCTCCGGGGTCCGATTGGTGGCCGCGAACTGCTCCCGGGTCTTCATGTCTATGCCGTAGTAGCATGGAGCCCGGACCGGAGGGCAACCGATGCGCACGTGCACTTCCTTGGCACCGGCCCGCCTGGTCATCTGCACGATGCGTCTCATGGTCGTGCCCCGGACGATGGAGTCGTCCACGATGACCACGCGCTTGCCTCTGATGGTCGAACGGATAGGATTGAGCTTGAGCAGGACGCTCTCGTCCCGCGCGGTCTGTTCCGGCATGATGAACGTCCTCTCCACGTAGCGGTTCTTCATGAACCCCTCTTCGTAGGGAAGGCCGGCGACCTCCGCGTAGCCCAGGGCGTGAGCGCGACCGGAGTCCGGCACGGGCACCACCACATCGGCGTCGCATGGATGCTCCTCGGCCAGTATCTGACCTAGCCGCTTCCTCGAAGTGTACACCTCGAGCCCGTCGATGATCGAGTCCGGGCGGGCGAAGTACACCCACTCGAACATGCAATGGGCCCGGTGAGGCATGGCCGGGATGGAATGCGACTGGAAGCCTTGCGGGGTGATCTCCACTATCTCGCCCGGCGCCACGTCCCTGATGAACTCGCCCTGGAGCACGTCAAAGACCGCGCTCTCGGAGGCCAGGCCGTAGCCGTCGTGCAGCCTGCCGATGCAGAGGGGCCTGAAGCCCAATGGGTCGCGCATACCGAAGACCCGCCCGCCGAACATGGCCGTGATCGAGTAGGCGCCATCGATGATGCGCATGGTGTTCTTGATCGCCCGGATGGGATCTGGATTCTGGCTCAGCTCGTTCGCCATCAGGCGCACGATTATCTCCGAGTCGGTGGTGGTCAGGAACGCCCAGCCCTCGGCCTGCAGCTTGGCGCGCACTTTGTCGGCATTCACGATATCGCCGTTGTGCGCCAAGGCCACTTCCCCTTGGAGAGTGGTGACGACGATAGGGGCGCAATTCTCGGCGCAAGATGAGCCAGTGGTAGAATAGCGCACATGACCGATGCCGCTATTGCCCCTCATGTTGCCCATTGAGGCGGGAGTGAGGACCTCGCGCACCAGGCCCATGCCCTTCAAAGATCGGATCCTTACGTCGAAGACCGCGATGCCGGCGCTCTCCTGCCCGCGGTGCTGGAGGACGCGCAGCGATTTCCTTAGAAGCGGTACTACGTTGGTGGTCAGCGCCATTCCGGCAACGCCGCAGAAGTGTTTGGGCTTGTCGGTCACGGCCTTCCCTCGTGCCTCAATGCGTCTTGGCCCAGTTATAAGATCTCCACTTGGCCGTCTTCCCGTAGCCGCAGGAGGCGCAGGCGCCCTTCCTGATGTTGTATGCGTGCTTGCCACAGCGGCGGCAAGGGATGTGAGTCTTCTTGCTGCCCATCTTACCCATCGCGGGTGTGCCCTTTCCCATGAATCTGACCCCCTTATGGCGAAATGTAGATGACGTTGTCCCCGCGGACGATGGTGACCGGGAGCTTCCTCACGACCTCGTTGTTGATGAGTTCCTCGGCGTTCTTGAGGACGACGTTCATATGCGGGTCGTAGCCGTCTAGCACTCCTCGGTACTCCCGGTTGCCCTTGAGCTCCACGATGACCTGGCTATTGATCGCCTGGTTCAGTACCGCGAGAGGCTTTTGCATTGCCCTGAATCACCAATCTGCGGGATAAATGCCTCAGTATTAAAGGCTTTTGTTCTCTGGATACGCCTGACATCAAATGAATGCGCCGATCGTCGGTGCATCCAGGCGGTCCATGTCGTAGTAGATGATGCCCTCGCGCACGCCATCGTATCTCAGCCCCTCTCCTGCGACATGAGCGAGGAGCGAGCTCCTCCAAAGCAGGTCGACCGCGGCGGTGGCGATCGAGCCGTAGTAGACGTTGGGCAGGTGGTCCTCGTACCCTAGGTCGTCGAGCAGGTAGTAGGCGTGGCCGAGCATGCTGTCCCTGCGATTCAGCATGCGCAGGTAGTCCAGGAAGAGCTTCTTTCCCTCCCCCTCCGGCCGGAGAAGAGGCACCTTGCGGGGATCGATCCCTTGCGCCCTCTCCAGATCGCCCTCCTCCCCCATCACGTACCGGTCGAGCTCTCCATCCTTGCTCATGAAGATGTTCCATCTCCCTTGGGGATCGCAGTACACCGGCGAGGAGAAGGGGTCCATGGAATTGAGCGATTCCAGCGAGGTCTCCATGGCCGCCTGGCGCAATTCCTCCCAGCTGTTCTCGTCCCCTTGGAACGCAGCCGGAATGGACATCTCCTCGTCCTCCACGGACATTTCCAGCATCCGACCCAGATAGAACGGGTCGGCCAAATGTTCCATCTTCGCCTCCAGATCGGCCCTCAGCCTCTGCGGCTCCAGCTCCAGTTCGGCATCCTGGCAATTGGTCCGGAACTGCTCGTAGATCTCACTGGAATCCTGCAGGCCACGAACGACGGTCGAGCGGTTCTCCTCCACCAGCCGCAGGCCCAAAAGGGTGGCATCCTCCCCTCGGTCCATCCAGACCCCGCGGCAAGAGAGGTCCAGTTCGACCTGCGCCCTCTCACCCAGATAGACGTGGAACGGGAACTGCCGACAGTAATGCGGACGGTTGGGATAGACCGAACATCTCCCTCTCTCCAGAAAAGCGCATGGACCTCCTCCTTTCTTCAGTGTCAGGGCGGTGTGCTTGTGCGGGGTCCGCCGGACCATCAACCTCTCCGGGAAGTTCTTCTTGAAGAATGGAATCTCCGACCCAAGCAGTTCAGGCTGGCACAGGCAACATAGCTGGCACTGAACGATACAAACGAACGTCCTTCCCTGCAACTCGGAAAGGTCAAGAGGTAGCTCGCGGCCTTGGAACAACCACATCCCTGCCTGTGCGCTCGCCCACTATGGAGCTGTCCTCGGTGAGCAGCATGCCCCTCAAAAAGGTTGCCTTGGGAAATATCGCCTCCATCCCTTCGTAGGGGGTCCAGGCGCACTTGCTGTGCAGCCTGCGCTTGCTGATCTGACATACGTTTCGAGGATCGAACACCAACAGGTCGGCGTCGCGGCCCTCCTCGATCCTCCCCTTGTTCAGCTCGAATACCTCAGCCGGCCGCTCGCAGGCCGCCCGGACGAGAGCGCTCAATGGCAGAGTGTCCCTTTTCACGGACAACATCATCAACGGCAATGAGGTCTCCACCCCTGGCACCCCCGCAGGCGCGAGGTCGAACTCCTGCTCCTTGTCCTCGATGGTGTGCGGGGCATGGTCTGATGCCAGCATGTCCACCTGTCCTTGAGCGAAGGCCGCTAGAAGGGCTTTCTTCTCCAGCTTCGCCCGCAGGGGCGGGTTGACCTTCAGATAGGCGTTCCGGCCGCTAGAGGTGTCCAGGAGCATGTGATGGGTGGTGACCTCGCAGGTGAACCCCGCTGCCTTGGCCGCATCCAGACCGGCCTTGGATGTTACATGACATATGTTCACCTTGGCGCCCTTGGCCAGTTTGGAAAGGCGCTCGATGGCCGACACCTCCGCTTGGATCGGCCGGCGCTCATCGTGGTCCTTGAGGCTCTTCTCCTCCTTCTTCTCGATGAGGTGCTGGTCCTCGGCATGTACGCTCACGACCTTGCCTAGCTTGATGGCCGTTTCCAGCACGCGGGCGATGTCCCGGTCCTCCGCCAGCAGGATATCCCCGGTTGCAGAGGACATGAAGACCTTGAACCCCACCACCTCCAGCCCTATGCGGAGCAGGTTGGAGGATTCGGTGCATCCTCCGAACAGGCCGTAGTCCACCCAAGCCTTGTGCCTGGCGATCGATTTCTTCTCCAGCAGGTCCTCCCTTTGAACCGTGGGCGGCGAGGTGTTCGGCATGTCGAAGACGCAGGTCACCCCTCCGCAAGCGGCGGACGTGGTACCGGTGGAGAAGTCCTCCTTCTTGGTCAGGCCCGGATCGCGCATGTGCGTGTGCACATCGATCGCTCCCGGAAGGATGATCATGTGATTGTAATCGATGCGCCTGTCCCCGCCCCTGATGAACTTCTTCACCTTGACGATCTTGCCCTCGTCGATGCCGATGCTCAATGGTTCTAGCTTGCCCTTGTAATATGCTCGGCCCTCAATGACCAGGTCCATCGTATCACTTGAGCTCCTTGCGCATTGTCTTGCCCCGAGGAGCTTCCTCAGCGAATATCTCCGCCTGGAAACCATAGACCTTGGAGCGCTTGTCCAGCCAACAGTCCGGGGTCAGGCCGGCCTTGACGCAGGTCTGGGCCAGGAATGTCTCTGCGTCCCAGCCCCATTCCGGGGCTACCTGGGGCAGGAGCAGGCCTCGGAAGGGACCCATCTCCATGATGAGCCCGTCCCGTCCCACCTGCACCTTCGACGGAAGCTCCTTCCTGCTCTCCACCTTGATCTCCTCCGGTAAGGTGAGGATGCTCACCTCCACTATGATATGCTCCAGCTCCTCTTTCCGCAGGTAAGGGAAACGGGGATCGTGGCAAGCACCTTGAGCCGCTTTGATCAGTGCCTTCCCGAGCGAGAACACGGGTTCAGGATATCCAATGCAGCCGCGAAGGTCCTCCTGCGGATGGGTGTGGATGGTGACGAACACCCCCCGCTTCTGGCGGAAGCTCTCCGGCGCATCCAGCCGCCCAGGGTCCTCATCGCTCGCCTCTGCTTCGATCGCCTTCCGCGCGATTCTGACCGCTGTCTCGCCCTCGCTATCCTTCATTGGTACCAACTCCGTCCAATCGCCGACGTGGGCGCGGCCCGCCGGACGAGCTGGGCCGCCACCGACGTAGTGAAGTAGATTCGGGGAGGACGGTTTTAAAGGTTCGGACTGAACATACGCCGGCCCAAGGCCATGCTCCATCTTGCGCGTCCTGTGCGTTCTCCCGACCCTGGGTTGCCTTCGAACCTGGATCGCCCTCAAGAACGGTGTAATCATATAACATTCCCCGGTACCTTGATTTATCTTTGCCCTTTGGATTCGATTCCCGATTCTGAGGCCCTCTATCGCTCTTCGAACAGTGCTGCCAGTATCCCGTTAAGACAGAAAGGACTTAAGCCAGAGCGTCACTAATGACAACCATGAGAGAGAAGGCCAAGGACATCTACGTCGAGGAGGTCATGACCAAGGCTCCCAAGACCGGGAGGCCGGAGATGAGCGCTCAGGCCGCCGCCAAGTTGATGCGGGAGGAGAAGGTGGGCAGCCTAGTCATCATCGAGGACGGTTCCGCCGTCGGCATCCTGACGGAGAAGGACCTCATGGAGAAGATCGTGGCCGAGGGCAAGAGCCCAGCCAAGGTCAAAGTGCAGAACGTGATGTCCAGCCCCGTGGTCACCGTCGGACCGAAGGAGAGCGTGGCCGCCGCCGCTAAGAAGATGTCCAGTATGAAGCTGCGTCGTCTGCCGGTGGTAGAGCAAGGCCGGCTGGTCGGCATTCTCACGGAGAACGATATTCTCAGACTCTCTCCCTCGCTCATCGAGCTCACCCGGGAATACGCCCGCCTGGGAGCCTGCGGTCCGATCGGGGGCGCGCCCTCCCTCACACCAGGGTATTGCGAAAACTGCGGCGCCTACTCGGAGGAGCTCATGCTCCAGGACGGCGAGATGCTCTGCCGCGACTGTCTTGAGCAGACGCGAGCGGTGGAAGAGGGCTAAAGCTTCAACGGGCCTTTAGCGTGAGAGCGATAGTAATCACTCAACGCTGATTTTCTTCAGACCGCCTGAAGGGCCTTTGGACTCTTCTTCATCACAGCGCTCCAGCTTGGCGTCTATGAGAGCGCGCATCATGAGCAGCATCTCCTTCTTGGCCGCCTTGGCGTGCTCCTTGGCTTCCTCGGGCATCTTGCTCTTGGGGAGCATGGTGTCAAGGGCCATGGCCAATTCGCTGCCCGCCTTGAACAGGTGCATCTGGGTATCCTTGGAGAGCATCTGATCGATCGAGCCCTTGCTAGCTCCTCTTCTCCCCTTTGGGGAGTCCTCCTCTGGTTGTTTTCTTTCTCCGGACTTTTTCTTTGCCGCCATCACTCTCGCCCCCTTCGAATCTGATCAACAGGCGACCGTCCTTGAACTCCGCTTTGGTGGCCTCCTTCTTGCCCAGCGTGTATGGCAAGGTCACCGAGCGCTTGTACCAGCCCACCTGCACTATTAATGTATCGTTCGTCTTATATAATTCTACCTGCTCCTTTTGGCTGAATGGCAGTTTGATGGACAGCGTGTCCACGCCGTCGTCCTCGTAGATCGCCATGGCCTTTTCGGTGGAGTAGACCACCGTCGGGTCGGTATCTCCGAACAGCATGTCCGCCAGCTTCTCCAGGCTCGCCCGTCCCACCAGCTCCGTGCTGAACTGGGTGGCCTTCAGCATCTTCAAAGGGCTGAAGCTCTCTTCGATGACGTTCATGTAAAACTTCTGCTCCTCCAGCTTCTCTTTGAAATAGCCCCCCGTATCTTCCTCTGGAAGCAATCGATTGATGATCAACGCCTCCACGGTCAGATTGTAGAGGCTGAGGTAAGTGAACGCACGTTTGGTCTCGTTGATCACCATGCGCTCTGGATTGACCACGAGGCGCACGCTGGTGATCTTCGGATCGTCGAGGATGTTCTTCACCATCTTCAGTCGCTGGCGAATCTCATCGATGTCATTGAAAAGGTCATCGGAGGGCAAGGGGGCGCTCATCACCCTGCCCACCGTGGCCCGGGCCAGCTTGATGGTGTTCTTGAGCACTCGGTACATCTTATCGAAGTACCAGTCGGATATGTCCGGGAAGGACAGCAGGCGCAGCGTCTCGCCCGTTGGAGCCGTATCGAGGATGACCACGTCGTACTGCTTCGTCTGGCTATACTCCCATATATAGAAAAGAGCGGAGAGCAGTTCCATGCCCGGCCAGACCGCCATCTCTTTGGCTGTGACCCCTTCTATGCCCTGGGAGGAAAGGAAATCGGCCAGGTACTTGTCGATCTCCTTCCATCGGTGCTCCATTTCGTACAAGACATCGACCTCGAGCGCATCCAGGTTGGGCGCGATGTTCTTCGGTTGACCGGTCAGGGCGATCTCCAGGGAGTCCGCCAACGAGTGAGCCTGGTCCGTGCTGATGGCGATGGTACGATGGCCGAGCTCGGCGGCCCGGAGAGCGGTGGCAGCGGCAACAGAGGTCTTTCCCACTCCGCCCTTTCCAGTGTAAATTATCACTCGAATGATAGCACCAACCCGTGATGACGGGCGAGCCTCTACAAATAGGATGCGGGTTGAGTTCGAGTCTGTTCAAAACAAATCATCAAGCTAGTGGCTGAGAAACGAAGAGGGTAGGTGCCGGGGACGGGGTTCGAACCCGTGACCTTCGGATTTCCCTGGATGGGGTCTGGTTGACGAATCCCTATGAGTCCGACGCTCCACCAGGCTGAGCCACCCCGGCGCCGTGAGTCTCACTGCTCGCCGGTTTCCTCTTTCTCCTCTTCCAGCTCTTCTTCCTCGGAGATCTCTTCCTCGGTCTTGGCGATCTCCTCGGTCTCCTCTGGCTGCGGGACCTTCGGCACGGCTCCCTCGGCCTCGGCCGGTTTGGGCTCCTCGGCCGGAACCTCGATGATGCTCTGGTCCTGCGCCGACCGGTTGCCCATCTCCAGCACCTCGGTCTTGCGGATCTCCACGCGCTTGATGGGGACGATGACCTTGGACACGGTGGACAGCCTCTTGGCCAGGTCTCCGGAGATGACGGCCTTCACGAGTTCGGAGATGGTCATGTCCGCTCCGAGCTTCTGCATCTCGATGGTCATGAGGTTGCGCACGGCCGTCTCCTGCGACGCCTGGATGCGCTTGTCCGTGATGCTCATGGGTTTGATCCGGACCTTGTAGCCGTCCTTGGTGACGACGTCGATGACGTGGTCGGTCTTGGTCTTCTTGCGTCTGGTGAGGCGGCGGATGTAGTCGCTGGTGAGGTCCTGGCCGATGAAGATGGTGTGGGCCTCGAACCCGCGAACGTCATCGACCTTGAATTTCAGCTTGACATGCATCTTGGAGAAATCGCCCGTCAGGTCATGGACCGTGACCTCGGTCATCCTTCCGATGAGGCTGGCGGCATCCGCGCTAGGTGTCTCTCCCAGGATGGCCTGGTTGAACATCATCGGGGCGCGGATCTTGTACCACTCTTTTGCCTTCCACCTGTCCTTGACCTTGCGCGCCGTGGTCTTGGGCGCCGCCTTCTTCTTCTCAGCCAAATGAATTGCCTCCGTGTCTCAGGCACATTCGGAAACTCATCTACCTATTAAAGCTTTATCTGAACGGGCCCGGGCCATTGTTCCTGCAATTCCCCACTTGCCAGATTCCCAGGCGCTCGCGTCGATGAATCCCGCCTCTTGACGACCGATGATGATTCTGAGATACTAGAAGGTATGTGCGAGAACCATGATGTTCCCGGCTTCCCTGATTCTGCGGAGCGAGCATGTGGCCAGGACCAAGTGAAGCGGTGCATCTGCTTGACGCCCAATGCCCGACGATCTCATCGATCGAGAAAAGGAAACAACGCGAAATGAGATCGGGTCGAAGCAGAAATTGGCGAGGGGGAAAGAGACAGTGGGCTACTTCCCGCGTCCTTTCAGCACCCTTTCCAAGGACCGACGGGATACTGGATCCAGTTCGCACTCCTGCTGCTTCAGGCGCTTCTCCAGATCCTCCACCGATCGTAGAGAATCAAGGAATGCGACGACATAGGAGGATGTGCCTTCGACCTGCAGTGCGGCGAACCGGTCGTTGAGCTTCAGCTCCCTCCGCTCCTGTTTCGCCTGGATATTGAGAAAGGGGCGCAGCTCCTCCGGTGTCTCCGTTACCATGTACACCCCGACGAGCTGCGCTTTGTACAAGTCCAGTCCTCAGAGGTTGAACTTGACCTCGTGCGCTTCCAGGCCCAGCGATTCCCTCGGCATCCCGAAGGCCATGCCATAGAGCTGGGACAGGTGGATGACCGGAATGTCGAAGCCGGGCAGGTCTTTCTGCGACCTATCGTACTGCAAGTGGCAGAACGGGCACACATCGAGGATCAGCTGACCACCGACCATCTTGATGTTCTTCAGTTTCTCCTCGGTCATCTTGAGCGCGGTGGCGGAGCTGCGGGAGCGCACGCCGCCTCCAGCGCCGCAGCACATGATCTTGTCCTTGTAGTTGATGCTCTTGGCGCCCGTGGCCTCGACCAGGTCGTCCAGGATGTGTGGCCTCTCCGAGTCGTCCAGGTGCTTGACCCTCGAGGGTTTGATGAAGTGGCAGCCGTAGTGGACGGCCACATTATAGTTCAAGGGGTTCTTCACCTGGGCTTTGATCTTCTCAATGCCGATGTCCTTGTACAAGACCTCGGCGAAGTGCCGGACCTTCGCGGTACCGTTGTACTTCATGCCCACCTTGGCCAGGATCTCGTTGGCCTCCTTGAGCTTCTCCGGGTGGTGCTGCATCACGTAGTTCGCCTCGAAGAGCGATCCGTAGCAGCCGTTGCAGATGGTCATGATGTCCGCGCCCTTCTTCTCGGCCAGGACGAGGTTCCTTGCCGCGAGCGCCAACCAGGTCGCCTGGTCGAATGAACGAATGACGCCTGGAGCGGGGCAGCAGCCTGCGCCTTCCAGTTCCACCAGCTCGACGTCCAGAGCCTTGAAGACGTCGCGGGTGGCCTTCTCGATGCCCGGGTATCTATACGGTGCGACGCACCCCAGGAACAACGCGAATTTAGCGGACATCACTTCTTCCCTCCCTTCATGATCTTGTCAAAGCCAGTGGTCTCCATCACCTTGCGGAAATCCTCCATGGCCTTCTTGTCCGCCACGGTGGTCGGGGGGTCGGCTGGCAATCCCATCTTCACCCTCAACTTCTTCATATCGTCCGGGAAGGGCACGGTGGAGCCGATCTTCATCATGGTCTCGCCGATCTTCTTGTGCTGCTCGGACATGAACCCCTCGCGCACAGCTATGTTCCTCATTATGAACATGAGGTCGGTGATCTCCACCTCACGCGGACAGCGCTCCACGCACTGGTAGCAGGTGGTGCACATCCACAGCTCCTCAGTGGGCAGTATCTCGTCCTTCAGGCCCAACTGGGCCCTCCTGATCAGCTGCCTGGTCCTGAACGCCGTCAGCCTTCCGGACGGGCAGGAAGCAGTGCAAGTCCCGCACTGGTAGCAGGCCATCAGGGTCTCGCCACCAGGCCAACCTTTCTGGATAATCTTCGCGAACTCGGGATTGGGCTCCACGATCTTGGCCATAGGTCTACACCTGAGCCTTGAAAGGCAGGGGCGTTATTTAAATGTGTAACACGAGACCACCGTAGTATTACCTAAAATAGTAATACTATCATCCCAGCCGCTCTTTTCTCAGCTCTCGAAGGAGCCATTCGACCTCGGGGGATGTTCTCCCGAACAACACCAGTATCCTGTGCTTGAGGAGCACCGGATCGGTGGCGCTGGTGAGCTTGAGCCCCCTTCTCAGGGCCAGGCTCTCGTTGATGAAGAAGCTCCGGTTCCCGCGCATGAGGGAGCCGATCGAGCGTGCTGTTCCCTCCACGGAGTACTTGAAACCAACGGAGTCAAGATGCCGGAATCCGATTCGCTGGGCACCATATCTGAAACGAACGAAGGCCGGGCCGCGGTCCACGTGCAGCAAGCGGTCCTCGGCCACCTCCTCGAACTGCACATCCTCCATCTCGTAGGCGGCCAATGGGTCGTCGAGAAGGACGACGTCCATCATTCCTGCCCTGTAGTCCTTGAGGTTGCGCTCGTCGTCGGAGATGATGAGATCATAGTTCGCCTCATTGTCCAGGCGGGAGATGACGTTCAACAGCAGTTCCTCCGTGACCATCGTTCCGCCCACGACCACCGACCCGCCCGTTCTCATGCGTTCCAGAAGGGCGGAATATTCGCGCGCCAGCAGCAGGCCGTCCTGATTCAGCTCCGTGCCCAAGGGCGAGGCGGTCAGCAGCTTGGTGCGGCACTTAGCCTCGATCTGCGCCAAGTAGCGATGAACCACCGGAACCGCCAGATGGAGCCTCTCCGCCGCCTTGCGCTGGCTGCCCTCCTTGTAAACAGCGAAGAGCACCTCGAGCTGATGAGGGGTCAGGGCAACCCCATTTACCCTTAATGATACAACCGGCTCCACATCCACGGAAACGAATCTGTTCTTGTCCTATTTTATGTATGCTTCTTAGAGCCTTTACTCTTCTCCGATCCGAAGTAGCGGTTCAACCGATTCCAGTAGTGCTCGTGCCAGCCCTGGTCGTAGTCATCCGCCTGCTCTTCCGGCACCTGCGAATGCATCATCACCAGTTCCGTGCCCTCCGGGTTGGCTTTGAGGTCTATCTCCAGCCTGGAAGGCGGATAGCCCTCGGGCCACTCGGAGGTGGACCATCCCTGCACTATCTTCTTCCCCCACTCCAATTCAATGTTCTTAGCGGTGATGTACCCGCCCCAGGCGATGAACTCGCCGCCCACCTCGGAGCTTCCGCTCGCCTCGTCCCCGGTGAACGCGGCATGCTTCTTCGGGTCCATGAGAGCATCGTACACCTCCTCCGGGGTCGCGTTGATGATCACTTTCTGCCTGATCGTCCTGGTCTTGCGTGACATACGAGGAAGTAGTTTAGAGGCGCCAGTATTTCTTTGCTGCCCTTTGACTTCCACTCTCCGAGCCGATTCGGTTGGGGAAGAAGGGCGCGCGTCCAGAATCGCCCCTCACGGCTCATCGCCTCAAAAGGCTTTTATTCCCTGCCTTCTTCCTCCTGCCGACATGACTAAGAAACGCGACCACCTGGTCATAGGTATCGGCAGCCCGGTCATCAGCGACGACGCCATCGGCATTCGCGTGGCCGAGGCGATAATGTCGATGAACCTGCCCAACATCGACGTGGAAGAGGCGAGCATCAGCGGCTTGGACCTGATCGAGGTCATGCTCGACTACAAGCGCGTGGTGGTCGTGGATGCCATAGTCACCAGGGAGAACGAGCCTGGTACGGTGATGGTCCTCACCCCCGATGGCATCTCTTCGACGGTCCACGGGGTCAACCCCCACGAGACCAACATCGCCACCGCCCTGGAGCTGGGAAGAACACTCGAACCGCAGCGCTTCCCCAAAGAGATCTTCTTCGTGGCCATCGAGGCGCTGAACACCTACGACATCAGCGAGGAGATGACGCCGCCCGTCAAGGCAGCCCTTCCCGTGGCGGTCAAGAAGGTCCTGGAACTCCTGGAATGATGGCTTAGAAGTCAAGGGCCTGCAGACGCTTGACGATGCCTTTCCCTTCTTTCCCGTTGCCGTGCAGGACCATCCCCATGTTCTTCCGCTGCAGCAATTCCCCGGCGGACCTGACCAGGTCCTCTTCCTTCACCGCCTCGACCCGCTTGAGCACCTGATCGCACGTCAGCGGCTTGCCCACCTGCAGGTAGGCCTCCCCTAGGAAGAACATGCGGTGCTCGGGGGAGGACTCCAAGCGGCGCACGATCATGCCCTTGGTCCAGCGCTTGGCCCGCTCCAGTTCACCTTTCTCCAGTCCATCTTCCTTGAGAGCCTTCAGCTCGGAGGCGATGACCTGCATGACCTTCTCTGTGTTCTCGAAAGAGGTAGAGAAGAAGAAACCGGTAGCGCCCACGTCGGTGTGGGCGTAGGTCATCGAGTATATGGAGTAGACAAGGCCGTTCTCCTCTCGCACCTTCTGGTAGAGTCTGGAGGAGGTACCGGCTCCCAACACCCCGCCGACCAGGCCGTTGACGTAGCGGTCCGCATGCGAGGCGTTGACCCCGGGAAAGGCCATGGCCACGTACATTTGGTCTCCTTCGCGCGGACGGAGCTCGATGCCCGGGCGGAAGGAGGGCGTGATGCGTTCCTTCCTCGGTCTGGCTTTCGGAAGCTCGTCGAAACGCTGGGTGGCCCATTCCACCACCTGCTCCACCTCCACCTGACCGGTCGCCACCACCACCATGTTCGGAGGACGGTAGTTGCCTTCGAAGAAGACCTTGACCTTGGTCCGGTCCAGCGTATTGACGCATTTGACATAGCCAGCCTCCGGGTCGGCCATGGGATTGCCTTTCCAGATCGCCTTCATCAACAGATCGTGGCTGTAAGTGTCCGGGTCGTCCTCGGACATCCGGATCTCCTGCGTAACCACCTTCTTCTCCGTCTCGATGTCCTTGGCCTCGATGGACGGCTCGCAAATGATCTCGGCCAGCAGCTCCTGAGCCACGGGGAAGGTCTCTTCCAGGGTGGAGACGTAGTAGGAGGTCATCTCTTTGGTGGTGTAGCCGTTCATCTCGCCCCCCGCCGCCTCGATCTCCTGCGACATCTGCCTCGAAGAGCGCTTGGCCGTGCCCTTGAAAAGGAGATGCTCGAGAAGATGGGCCATGCCGTGCTGCTTTTTTGGCTCGTCCCTAGATCCCACGGCCACGTCCACGGCCACCGCCGCCGCCTTGGACCAAGGGAGCACGTCCACCAGCACCGGGATTCCTCCGGGGGTCGTCTCCACCCGCATCTCCTCTACCCTCTTCGTCATGTCCCTTCCTTCGGCGTAGTTACACAAGGTGCGCGATTTGAAGCTATGGGTTTGACCACCCAGGCCAACGATGGCGAGCTCATCCAGGAGACCCCAGGAAGGGTATTTGCATCTCCAAAGCTCAATTGTCAGCGGAGGCAAGAGGATGGAGATGTAGGCGGCCATGGAGAGCATGCGGCAGCCGGTCTCTCGGCCGAAGGAATCGGTGCTCTATGGCTAAGCGCTTGATGGGATACCAGCCAAGCGTTAAATAGCGCACAGAGGGATACTTCGAACCAGCATGGAGCGGAAGCGTTACATCAGGAAGGTTTGCCTGCTCGGGGACGGCGGGGTAGGAAAGACCAGCCTAGTGCACAGGTTCGTGGAGGACGTCTTCAACGACAAGTACATCGTCTCCTTCGGCACCAAGGTGTCGAAGAAGGTACTGCTTTTTGAGGATGTCGAACTGACCCTGATGATCTGGGACGTACTCGGCCAGAAGGGAGATGACTCACTGCACGCAGCCTACTACAAAGGAGCGAACGGCGCCCTGCTGGTGGGGGACATGACCCGACCTGAGACGATGGAGCATCTAAAGGGATGGCGGGACGATCTCCTCAAGGTGGAGAAGGACGCCCGACTGGTCTTGGCCGGCAACAAGGCCGATCTGGAGGCCAGACTGACCGAGGACGAATTGGGTTCTCTGGCACAGGAACTGGGAGCGGACCTGGTCCGCACCAGCGCTTTGACGGGCGAAGGCGTGCAGGAGACTTTCGATAGATTGGGAAGGAAGCTCATGGGAGGTGCTTGAGGTGCCGACGTACAACCCGTTCTTCGTCATGCCCGGATCAGCGTTGCTGGACCTGAGGGAGGAACTGGAGCTCATCGAGGACAAGGAGGCCGCCCAGACCCTGGCCCGCTACGGCTACCGGGCGGGAGTGGGGCTGATCAAGGCCTTGGGCGTGGAGACGAGGTCCACGGATGAGCTCAGGGACATGCTCCCCCAGATATGGTCGGAGACCGGGCTGAGCAGGATGAAGGTGGAGAGCGTCTCGGAGGACGAGATCAGCATCGCCTTCGAAGAATCGATAGAGGCCACGAAAGGAAGGAAGTGCGATTTCACCCGGGGCTATCTGTCCGGAGTGGTATCCACGCTCCTCAGGAGAAGATTCTCTTCCACCGAGAGCGAATGCATCGCCCAAGGAAAGGAGAGATGTGTGCATGTCCTGCTTCCGGTGGAGGAGGCGCAAGTGGCCGAAAAGCCTATGCGAACCCCATCGAAGTTCGAACTGGAGCGAGGGTATTCCTATCTGATCGAGTCGGAGGACCCCTACGCCGGCTTCGATGTCTTTGTGGACCTGGTCTCTCACGGCGCCAAGGGCATGAGCATCGTGCGCGAATATCCAGAGAAGCTCAAGAAGCGCTTCGACCTCGGCCCCTCCTACATCTGGCTGTCCTACGAACGCGACATCAAGTATGCCCGGGAGCCGACGAACGTCCCGCTCATCTATTCGGAGGTGAAGAGCTTCCTCGATGAGGCGGAAGGGGGTGTGGTCCTGATCTCCGGACTGGAGTACCTCGTCAGCCAGAACACGTTCATCAAGGTGCTCAAGTTCCTGCAGCTATTGAGCGAGAATGTGGCCGTTAAGGAAGCGGTGCTGCTCCTGCCCCTCAGCCCCGAGGCGCTGAACACGCGCGAGGTCAAGATGCTAGAACGGGAGATGCGCATCTTCCGGCCGGACGGCCAAGGGTGATTCACTCGGGGATAGGCTTAAGTTTCGCAATGGATTTACTTGGCCACCATGAACCTAGTCCCCAAGAAGTTCTTCATCACTTCTGGTTGCGCCGTGAGCAAGATCTCTGACCTCAACGCGTTCGATGAGGCTTTGAAGTGCGCGAGGATCGGAGAGCAGAACCTGGTCTCGGTTTCATCCGTGCTGCCCATCGGTGCCAAGCAGGTGCCAGCTCGGGAAATGCCCATGGGCACGGTCACCTTCTGTGTACTGGCCCAGATGCGAGGGGGCGAAGGTGAGATGATCTCCGCCGGCATCGCCTACGCCTTCTGCAAGGACGGCAAAGGAGGATACGTCGCGGAAGGACATATGCACGGGACGAAGAAAGCCCTCAAGGAAGTCCTGGAGTGGAAGATGAGCGAGATGGCCAAGCTGCGCGGCATCGAGCTGCGCACCATCCACTATGCCATCGAGGAACTGTCCGTCCCCATGGACCATTACGGTGCTTGCATAGGCGCCTGCGTATTCGTCGAGTATTGATGTTCGGCGTGGTGGTCTGCCCCAAGTGCCAGCGGGCTCGGGGCGTGAGACTGGGTTCGGCCCGAGCGAAGTGCGTGCACTGTGGTCATTCCATCGACCTCTCCAAGGCGAGGGTTTTCTACCGCACGGACTCCGAGCAGGAGCTGGCCGCCGCGGTCAAGAAGATGATGGAGAAGCTCGCCCAAGGCGTGGAAGGCACGCAGACGGAGAAGAAGAGGCGCTGCTCCCCTCCTCCGAAGAAGGATAGGGTGCATTTGGTCGAGGAGGAGCTGAGGGCCATCGCTCAGGAGCTGACCGAGAAGCAAGGGCTCTTCACACCGGAACAGTTCATGAGGCGCGCCGGTCTGAAGAGCGCGAAGGACGCGCAGGACCTCCTGGAGACGATGCTCTCCGAAGGAGTGATCCTGGAACCTAGGCCGGAACGGTATCGGACCGCCTGATCTCGACCATGGCCAGATTCTGGAACGGGTCCATGTCGACAAGCCGTAAGAACTCCGAGGAGTCGTGGTGCATCAGGCTCACGTGGCTCTCGCTGTAGATCGGCCCATCACCGATAGGATAGGTGCCCGGCTCGTATGAACAGTGGAAGGAGAAGTAGTAGTCGCGCAGGTGCTCCCCGCCACCGTCGTCCGTGTAGTCCACGTACCGATTGGGGGACCAAATCAAGAACTCCCTGTTCACGGTATCGATGGTGACATATTCGCCGCTGCCGCCTTTGAGCGGGATGTATGTCTGGACCCAGCCATGCCCGCCCCAGTTGTTGCCGGAACTGCTGAAGAGAGCTCCCAGCTGCACCCAGGCCGGGATCCCGGATGCCCTGGCAAGGGCGCAGAGAAGCATGGCCTGGTCGTCGCAATCGCCCACCTTGCTCGCCAGGGTATCGACGCTGCTCTGGGGATCGCGGTCCGCCGAGCCTTGCGGGTAGCGGATGTTGCCCACGACCCACCGATAGATCGATTCCAGGGCGTGGTGCACGTTCTGCTCCCCCTGGACTATGTCCTGTGCCCGGGTCTGGATGCCGGGATCGTTCACCACGATCATCCATTCGTCTCCCGAGTACCTAGATACCAGCGGGGCGGGTATGTCAGAGATGTTGAGCGATTCCGTGCTGGCACATGACCAGACCTTGGCCTCCACCCGAAGATCGAAGGTGACCCTGACGGTGGATCTCTGCGAGCCTTGAAGGACGTCGTGCTCCCAAACGGCCCAGCTCAATCCTGCCTTTGACAGGAAGGTGGGAGCGGGATCATAGACCACGTTCGAAACGAACTGCACCTGCCCGGTCCGGTTGACATCGGACAGGACCGGCACGTCGATGGTGAAGTTGTTCACCGTACCTCCATTCGCATCCACGATCAGGTCCCTCTGCACCCGATACTCGCTGTAGGTAGGAATGCGTTTCTGGAAGAACATTGCCAGCAGGTTCTGCATCACCGGGATCAGCAAGATGGCCACTACGACCAGGATGGCCACCACCGCCACGATCGCGATCTTTCCCCGTTTGTTCATCTGACCGCCAACACCGGCCAAGCTAGGCCTTGTTCAGCTTTCTTGCTTTCTTCTGATATCGCGCCACTTCGTTCGCCACCATGTTCGGGATGAGCCGGTTGTGCACGTACCAGTAGTAGTAGGCAACGATGCCTGTGGCACCGGCGAGGAAGAGGTAGTTGAGCCCTGTGCCTATCCAGAAGTACCCGATCATGACCAGGTTGAAAGCGATGTGGACCATGGTGGCCTGGGAGAAGTAGCCGAAGGGCAGACCTCGAGCCACCCCGGCACCGATGGTGGCACCGGTCGAACCGTGCAGCAGCGAGAACTGCACCGCTATGATGATGAGGAGGAGATAGTCCAACGCATCGAGATTGCCCGCCAGGTTGCTCATGACGAAGAATACGTTCCCAAAAGCCAGCGTGCCTCCCATTCCGAGCCCAAGGGTAAGGCCATAGAACTGCGTGTCCAGTTTTCTCTGGAAAGACTTGTAGTTCAAGATGACCAGCTTGACGAGCTCTTCGATGACCGCGAAGAGCAAAGCGACCAGCACGAAGGAGAGGTCGAACATTAGCTCCACGAAGAAGAGCACAGCACCTAGCACCAGCCCTACCGCCAGGATGAAGAAGACCCGGCGATCGTCGAAGAACGGCTTCTCCACCGCCGGATAGGTATAGTCCTTGAGGGTCCAATACATAAGCGCCAGTGCCGGCCCCAGGCCGATGGCCCCGGCGATGAGCATGTCGAAGTTCATTTCTTGCCCCTCTCAGCGCTTTTCCCTATTTAATCCTGCCTTTTCCCGCGATGCCCTTCGGCTCAGGTGACCAGCTTGTCGTAATAGTGGGCGACGACGCAGGCCTCGGTGCACTTGCCGCACTGCGAGCAGAGCTCCTCATCCACCAATGGACCATCCTTCAAGGTGATGGCCCTTCGTTTGCAGTTCTAGACACAGATGCCGCACATGGTGCATAGCTCCGCCCGCAAGAAGGCCTTCACTCCCGCTTCGAAGGCATTCGCCGCCTTCTCCGGCGTCGCCCCGGTGGCCACGACCTGTCCTCCTCCGAACGCCTTGATCGTGGCCTCGTTCCCTTTGGTCAGGGCGATCTCGAACTCCTCCGAGCATCTGGTCTTGCCCACCGTCTTGAGCACCTCGGCCACCCGAAGGAAAGGCCGCCTTCGAGGCACGGCTATGACCCCTTCTATCGAGTAGCCACCAGTGATGCAAGGACTGATCCCCTTGACCATGGTCAGCTTGAGGCGGTCCGCCCGCTGCTTCGGCACCTGGAGCTTGAGGTTCTCTGCCAGCAGTCGCATCTTCGCCGGCAGCACCTTCCAGCGCCAGAAGCCGTACCTGACGAAATCGTCCGAAACCCCGCCCTCCTTCGCCCAGGCCCGCAGGTGCTCGGTCCACTGCCTATGCAGATCGGGATGGATGTCCTTGGTCGTGCGCCACTCGCTCGCAAGGCATGAGGGGCAGAGGTAGCAGCCGATGCGCTCGAAATCCTGCTCGTAGAGGGGGTTGTACTCCAACCCCTTCCACCAGATATAGGCCCAGACGTCCGCCGCTATCCAGCCTCGAATGGGATTGAGCACCACCTGGTTCGGGACGAAGGGGTTCCGCTCCACGAACTCCATGCCCGAGCGGGCGAAGGACTCGAGGGCGCGGTTCCCCTCTATCGTGATCGTGCCTTCCGCATAGGTCCGCTCGATGATGTCCGTGAGGGGCGCAAGCTTGCACACCTTGCAGCACCAGCGGAAGTCCTTCGCCGGAGGTCCGAATGCCTTGACCTGCTCCCAGAAGACCGGTCCTGCGTTGGCTTCAAGCAACTTGTCGCCGTGGGCCAAGGCGAACTCGTGCACGTACCGGACGGTCTCCGGGAACTCCAGCCCGGTGTTGACGAAGACGAGGATCAGGTCCTTGACCGCCTTCTTGGCCAGCCCGTAGCAGGCCAGTGAGTCCTTGCCCCCGCTGAAGGAAAGGGTCACGGGCAATTTCTGCTGGCTGACGAAGGACTTGATGTCGCTGACGCCTTTGGATTCTATGACCTTCAGATGTTCGATGTTCGCTTCGACGAAGGCCCGCGCCTTGCTCTTGCCTGCTTCCCAAGCACCCTCGGCGTTGGCGGCGCCGGCGATGTGCATCGCCTTCTCTGCCGTCCTCAGCTGCGAGGAAGGGACCCGGGCGCTCGCCGCGCACACGAGATTGCCAGTGAGCGCGATAAGGGGGTCTCCAGCGGAGAAGTCTCCGTTCGCCTCCAGCACGAGGTCGCCGGCTAGATTCTTCCCCTTAAGGTGTCCTCCCAGGGGCTTGAGCTTGACGATGCCTTTCTTGGCATGCTTGAACAGCAGCAGCGCCCCGTCCTCTTTCAGATCGAGAAGGAGCTCTTGCCGTTGAACGTCGAAGCGCAGCACGGCGATGGTCCGCCCCTGAACGATGACCTCGTCCACCCGGTCCTCGCCCGCGACCTTGTTCAGGAAGACCGCCACGCCGTTCAACCTCTCGCCGCAGCGGAAATGCTTCTCCACCAGCCTTCGGAGTTGATCCGCGCTTCCCGTGAGCGCCGGTCGGAAGTCCCCGGGCCTGGAGACACTGAACTCACGCCCAGGCGATGAGCAGATGGAGCATTTTTGCCCGAGCAGTAGGGTGTTGCAGTGATCGCACCAACGGTAGGTGACCTTGCCGTGCCTGGGGTCGCTGTGTGCCATGATATTTTCCGATTAGGCATGCCCCTACTTCAAGCTATGCAGATTCGTATAGTGATGACCTGGCATTGCCGGAACGAAGGAGCATAGGGCTAAATAGCGAGGCCCGCCATCAGGCGAAAAAGGTAAGCGGAAAGATGTACGACGAATACGGCGCTCTACGTGTATCATCGGGCAGAAGCAAGATCAGGTTCGAGCGAGTGGAGATCAAGCACATGGTCATCGCGGTGCTAGCTCTCACCCTGGCATTCACCGTGGTGTATCTTCAAGGCTATGGGCTCTGGGGTTCTCTCCCGGCGGTCGTGGAGCTGCTCGCGGTCTCGGGCATCGCTGTGGTCACTGGTTTCCTTCTGCACGAGCTGATGCATAAGTTCGTGGCGCAGCGATACGGCGCCTGGGCGGAGTTTCGCATCTTCCCCTTCGGTCTGCTGATGGCCATCGTCTTCTCTTTCCTCGGTTTCGTGTTCGCTGCGCCCGGAGCGGTCTACATCCAAGGGAGGCTCACCCGCAGGCAGAACGGTCTGATCAGCCTAGCTGGTCCTGGAACCAACTTGATCATCGGAGGGAGTGCGCTGGCGGCCTGGTACCTGCTTCCGGGGTCGGGGATCGTTTCCTTTGTGCTCTATTTCGTTGGATCGGTGAACGCCATTCTAGCGCTTTTCAATCTCTTGCCAATACCACCCCTCGACGGCTCGAAGGTGCTCAACTGGAACATCCCCATCTACATCGCCGCCCTGGCGGCGTCGGCGGTCATGTTCGCGGTGTCCTTCCGATTGATCTGATGGCCTAGGCTTGGTATCGTTCGCAGGGATAGCGCAGCTTGGTGAGAATGCTCCCCTGCCACTGCATGATCTTGCCCGGGTTCAGGATGTTGTTGGGGTCCAGAGCGCGCTTGATCGCCAGCATCGTCTGCAGGGCGGAGGCCCGCTCCTTCTGCATGTACGGCGCCTTGGATATGCCCACGCCATGCTCTCCCGTCACCGTGCCGCCCAGCGAAATGACCGCGTCGAACACCTGTCCCACCGCTTTCTCTCCCCTCTGCCAGTCGTCCGCCGATGTCGGATCGAGGAGCATTTTCGTATGCAGATTGCCATCGGCGGCGTGACCGTAAGTGCCGATGATGACCCCGTTCTCCTTGGCTATCCCCTGGAAGGCCACCACCGCCTCCGGGATGCGAGAGATCGGCACCGCCATGTCGTCCGCCAACGAGACCGAGACGAACCCAGCCCCATATCGGCTGAGCGAGGACATGATGCTCTTGCGGCCATAGGTCCACTTGGCCATCTGCTTGGGGTCGGCGGAGAGCTCCACGCTCTTGGCCCCTACCTCCCAGCATAGCTGCTGCACCATCGTCGATTCCTTCTCCACCATCTCCGGTTCCCCATCCACCTCGATCATGCACAACGCTTCCACGTCCGGGAATCCCGCCTTGACGGTCTTGTTCACCGCCTTGATGCAGGTGGAGTCCATGAGCTCGATGGCCGAGGGAATGATAGGCTTGGCGATTATGCTGGAGACGCATCTACCAGCGAGCTCGAGGGTCTCGAAGGCCGCCACGATCATGGCCGCTTTCTTCGGTTTGGGAACGATGCGCAGTGTGGCCTTGGTGATGACGCCCAGCGTTCCTTCGCTTCCGACGAACAGCCGTTCCAGCTGATAACCGGAGGCGTTCTTGAGCGTCCTGCCACCAACTTGGATGACCTCGCCGTCCGCCAGCACCACCTCCAATCCAAGAACGTAGTCCCGGATGGCGCCGTACTTGATGGCCCTCATGCCCGAGGCGTTCGTGGCCACCATGCCCCCCATGGTGCAGGCCTCCCCACTGCCTGGAGCAGTGGGAATGGAGAACTTGTGCGGGGCCAGGGCTTCCATCAAACGGTCATAGATTACCCCGGCCTCGCAAACGCATAACAGATCCTCGACCCTGACCTCGAGGATGCGGTCCATCCTCGTCATGTCCAAGACCATGCCGCCTTCCAATGGCACCGCGCTGCCGCAGAGCCCCGTCCCCGCTCCCCGGGGAACGACTGACATGCGCTCATCGTTGGCGAGATGCAGAAGCTGGGATACCTGTTGCGTGGAGTCCGGTCGCACCACCACCTCGGGCGATCTGTGATGGATGGAAGAGTCGAAACCGTAGGTGTACAGGTCCGCCGATCTGGTGGAGCAATTGCTTTCACCCACGATCTCCGCTATGCGCCCGAGAACCCGCGGCTCCAATGATTCACCTTTTGGCGAATCCACTTCGCTCTATTAAATCCTGGGCAGCGGGCAGTGCATCGCCTTGCGATGAGTGCGCAGGAGGACTGGACTAGAAAGCTTTTTAACTGGGCGTGCTGAATAGCGGTCCGCTCAATCCGGCCGTGATATCAAATGGAAGAAAGCAGTTCCGAATCCGATGATGGTGATAGTAGTAAACGACGGCCCGTCACGCGGGCCACTGGTTCTCATGCGTATGTGATTCGGTTCAGGGATGAGTTCTCGCGCGACGCACTGCCTGGTGGAGCTACTTCCTGCGAGGGACTGGCGACCGGCCTATGAAGCGAAAGGTCGAGCGTTTCCTCAAGGAGGACGAGATCGTCTCTCTGCCAATGGACGAATGCACGCACATCGTGAGCGAGAATCATTTCTACAAGAGCGAGGGCTACTACGCCCTGGTCAGGAACGAGGTCAATGGAGTGAACACCTTGCCTCGCAGCAGCGACGTGATCGATGCCTACGTGGTGCCGATATGCCTGGAGAAGGCGAAGCTGGAGGGCATGGACGTCTGCGACTGGGAGATCTCCTATTCCTATGCACCCGCTCCTTGCATCGTCTACGGCATGAACTACTTCTCCACACCGGATGAGTACATGGTGGCCCATGACCCTGAACAGGTCCGAAGGGCGGTCAAGCATACCACCAACAGCGGCCGTTATCCATTCTGCTACCAGCCGCTGTTGCCGGGAGAGGAACCTCTCAAGATCGCGGCGGTCTTCGGTAGACTGGCCACGGAAGGGGATGAGCAACTTGCCGCCTTGGCAAGGAGAACCTACGAGGTCTTCCGCATCCCCTTGGTGAGCATCGTGTACGTGAACCGGGCGGGCAAGCCCTTGCTTTCGTCCATGGGCCCGGTCAAATACTCCAAGCTCGGACGACGGGAGCGAGAGGTCCTCGGCCAATATCTTCAGACCAAGTGGCAACCCTTCCAAGGAGAGGATGAGAGTGGCTAGTCTGGGAATATTCGTGAACCGACAGACCGTGGCTTCAGGAGATCAGCTGCACTCCCTCATCAAATGCCGCGACGCCGCCGAAGACCTCGGGCACAATGCCGATTTCATCTTCCCCGCGGAGATAAAGAAGGTCCTCAAGACCGATGGTCTCTTCATTCGCCACAACACCGACCCTCTGAACATGGCCTTCGTAGCGGCGAAAATGGCCAGTCTGCACAACATCCCGGTCATCGACGATCCGAGCTCGATCCAGATCTGCGCGGACAAGATCAACATGTACTACCATCTGATGAAGAACGGAGTGCCGATCCCGCGCACCGAGTTCATCGGGCGCAAGGACGTCTGCCCGCAGAGGGCTACCGAGCTCTTCGACCGCTGGGGCACCCCCCTGGTGCTCAAGGAGCCGGGCACGAGCTTCTCCGCCCGGGTGGAGAAGGCCAATGACGCCGATGAGTTCGTTCACCTCGGGAAGCGCTTCTCCCGCCTCTCGGACATCATCGTGGCCCAGGAGTTCATTCGCTCCAGCTACGATTGGCGCATCGGGGTGCTGGACGGACAGCTGCTCTATGCCTGCAAGTATCACATCCCGCCGGAGACGTTCAAGATCCAGGCCTCGGTGAACGGCCACATCGTCTACTGCCGCACGGAGAGCGTGCCTATGGACCAGATTCCCTCGTCCGTGCTGGAGACGGGACTGAAGGCGGCCCGGTCCATCGGCGGCGGCCTGTACGGAGTCGACCTCAAGGAGTCCCAGGGCAAGGTGTACGTGATAGAGGTCAACGACAATCCTTCCCTGGACGACGGAGAGGATGACCATTACCCGGGCATCTATCACCGCATCGTGCGCAAGCTTCTGGAATCGAACTGATCAATCCTGCAGGGGATGCATCTTCCGCCATTCGTGCCTGAGGATCGACATCACGACGTCGTCGATGAACCTGCCGTCCTTGAAGCGGTTGTGGCGGAACACCCCTTCCTTGCGGAAGCCGCACTTGCGATAGCACTTCTGCGCTCGCTCGTTGTCCCCATCGGCGTAGAGCCAGATCCTCTCCATGTTCAGTTCGTCGAACATGTAACTGAGGATGACGATGAGGGCATCGGTGCCGTAGCCTTTGCTCCAGTGGTCCTTCTCGCCGATGACGATGCCGATGTCGGCCTTGCGATTCGTATGGTCGATGTGGATGATGCCCAGGTTGCCGATCAGCTTGCCCTCCAAGGTCTCGATGCTGAACACCTTTCCTTCAGAGGTCAGCAGGGAAGAGAACCAGCGTTCCTCTTCCTCCATGCCCATGGGCGGGCTGCGCAGCAGGAAGTGCGTCACCTCGGGGTCGTTGAACCATTTGACGAAAGAAGGCAGGTCCCCTCGTTCCGAAGCCCTCAGTCGGGTGAGCTTACCCTGAAGCATCCTTCCGCCCCCTGAATTCGTCCTCCAAGATGCTCATGCGCAGCGCATCCCTCCATCTTCCTTTGTGGAAGTGGTCGTGCCTCGTCCTCCCCTCCAGCATGAAGCCGCATTTCTTGTAACAGGATATCGCCCGCTGATTGTATTCCACCACTCGCAAATAGACGCGGTGCAGGTTCTTGACGTTGAAGGCGTGGTCGAGCAGCATCTGGATGGCCTCCGCTCCATGTCCCTTGCCCCACTGCCCCGGCTCTCCGATGACAATGCGTAGCTCGGCGGAAGCAGTCCGGGCTTCGAGGTTCGCCAGGCCTACGATGCCGATCGCCTCCTCTCCCTTCAGCCTCTGAACGATGAACCAGAGGGCGTCCTGATCGTTCACCATGTGCTCCACGATGCGGCGCTCCTCCTCCATGGAGATCGCGAAGTACAGGTGCTCTGCGCCCAGGTCCTCCAGTACCCGTTGGTCGTTGAACCAACGGTAGAGGAGCCAGGCATCCTCTGTCTCCAGTGGCCTCAGCCCTACGTTCTCACCCTTGAGCATCGGGGTTCAATATTCGGGATCGGTAATAAGCGTTCCCGCTGGAAGAACACCTTGCCCCAGCACCTCCGGGACGCATCGATGTAACTGAGATCGCCCTAAGAGACCGAGAGCACCTCTGGCAGACCGCGCTCGCTCCCCGTAAAAGGTAATAAACGTGAAGGATGTTTGACTGGAATATGGACCAGAAGATTGTTCTCATGGGACCGCCCGGCTCTGGCAAGGGCACGCAGACCGAGCGGCTATGCGCAGAGCTCGTTTTCACCAAGATCTCCACCGGAGACCTATTGAGAGAGGCGGTCCGCCAGGGCTCGCCTCTGGGGCTCAAAGCCAAAGGCTTCATGGACGCGGGAAAGCTGGTGCCGAACGAGCTCGTCATCGACCTCATCAAGGAGAAGATGAAGACGGTAAAGGGGGGGGTCATCCTGGACGGTTTCCCTCGTAATCTAGAGCAGGCGCAGATGCTGGACAAGATCACGAAGGTGGACCTGGCCATCGACCTGCAGGTGAATGAGGAGAATCTTGTAAAGAGGTTGACCATGAGGCGGACGTGCAAGAACTGCGCGGCCGTCTTCCACCTTGAGTTCAACCCGCCCAAGGTCGCAGGCAGGTGCGACAAGTGCGGAGGAGAGCTCTACCAGCGCACAGACGATACGGAGAAGACGGTACGTGAGAGGCTGAGGGTGTACAAAGAGTCCACCCTTCCCCTGGTCGAGTACTACAAGAGAAAGAGCGTTCTCAAGACCGTGGACGGAGAGGGTGACATCGCGGAAGTGTATGTCCGCCTGGCGAAGGTGGTCAAGGGGAAGTGAGGACGCCTTCCCAGCGTTGCTCGGTTGCTGGATCGCCTTCAAGCAAAGAGTTAATTAGCAGTAATATTTTAGCGAGCAAGCGCAGCCCCGTAGTGTAGCGGTCAATCATGCGGGACTCTGGATCCTGCGACGGCAGTTCGAATC
>Ga0315277_10002333_pt1 | contig 26523 bp, 24 predicted proteins | sample YL17G05_15_MG_FD_203695 | JGI IMG/M metagenome (GOLD analysis project Ga0315277, IMG submission 203695) | Sediment microbial communities from Yellowstone Lake, YNP, Wyoming, USA - YL17G05_15 | ecosystem: Environmental > Aquatic > Freshwater > Lake > Sediment | place: USA: Wyoming | collected... | reverse complement strand
AGGCTGAGACCCTGCAGGCGTTGGCTCGAGAGTCGGTCGGTGTCACTTTTCTGACCGATGCCGCTCAGGTTGAAATCAAGTGCCTGCTTGACCAGCTGGATCTGCTTGAGCTCCAGCGCCAGCGTGTTGACCAGGTTGTGAAGCACTTGATGGCCCAGATCCCGCAGTTCATCACCACCATCACGGGAATTGGCGCCGTCACTGGAGCGGCCATCCTGGCCGAGATTGGAGACGTGAACCGGTTCTCTACGCTCGAGAAGCTTGTCGGCTATGCCGGCATCGACGCCACGGTCTATCAGACCGGCGAGTTCGAAGGAACACACCGGCACATGAGCAAACGTGGATCCCCTTATCTCCGCCTAGCTCTATGGCAGGCCGCCTTCATGGCAATCCAACACGACCCGGAACTCAAGGCCTACTACGACCGCAAGCGAGCTGAGGGCAAGGCCCATGGCACAGTGCTCGGGGCTATCTGCCGGAAGCTCCTTGCCAGAATCTATGTGGTTCTCAAAGAACAACGATCCTACGTCCCACGGGATGCCTAGCTATCCCAAAGTCGCCCTTGACTTCTAATAGCAGGTCTAACGGCCTCGAACTGTGCCGCGCGGCGTGGCGGGCACAGCTTCCATTCTATGACCTCTGAGTTGGCTGGCAAGTGCCCGTTCCCCTTGCGGCGGAAGCCGCGTCGGCACTAGTGAGTGGTTAGGCAGCCTTAACGGCCTCAGCACTCGAAGCGGGCTGACACCTGAATACGTACATAGCCCAGCCCAAGGTGCCCCTGCCCCACCTCAGGTAGGCTGACTTGTTCTTCGCCACGCGCTCTAGCAGCTCAGCCAGATCAGGGTCGTCTGGGTGCGCGCGAGCGTACTCAGCCGTCGCATACCACTGCAGACCCTCGTATCTGTCCCAGTCGTCGTTGCTACTGACAAGAGTGTGCACGAGGTCGAGTCCTCGCCGCTCTCCTGCTTCAACGTTCTCCGCGTGGCTCCCGAAGCCATCCCTCGTCAGCCCGCTCGCCCGCAGGTACTCCTGCGACGGCTCCCGCAACCAGTATGGCTCCCCCGCGATGACCCAGCCGTTCGGCTCGACCATGCTGACCAGCGCGTCGAGAGTCCCTGCGTGCCCGCCGAAGATCCAGCTCGCGCCAATGCACGAAGCCAGAGTGAAGCTGTGTGACTTGTCGGGCTCGAAATCAGTTCCATCCATTTGGCTGAAGGCGATTCCCGCTTGCGGCACCCGCGCTTTGAGCCTTCGTTCTGCCTCGGCGATGCAGAAGGGTGAGATGTCTACACCAACGCCGTGCACACCATAGGCCTCCACCAGACGTATCAGGAACTCGCCCTTCCCGCATGCAATGTCAACCGCGCGTGCGTCTCTCGGAAGGTGCACCAGTTCCACCAAGCGCGCAAGCTTCTCTTCGCTCGTGGGATTGCACACCACATGTTCACGGTGAGTGATGTCGTAGAACTTCCACGTGTCCAAGAATCCACTCCTCGGCTGCCTAACGGCCTCGAACTGTGCCGCGCGGCGTCGCGGGCACAACTTCTATTCTATGACCTCTGCGATGGCTGGCAAGTGCGTGTTCCCCCTGCGGCGGAAGCCGCGTCGGCACTAGTGAGTGGTTAGACGGCTGGAGTTAACCATCCTCATGGGGCGGGCGATACTGTCTTGAGTGCCCATGAAGGAGGCTTGGCGAGCAAGATGAAGAGAACGTAGTACGCGGGCATCCCAACATACGGGAAGAAGAAGACAAGGAGTATGGCGAGTATGCGGATCAGGTCGGAAGCGGTGGTGTTCTTGATGGCGTGCGTGACATAGAAGGCCACCATCGCGTACATCAGGAAAGACACCAAGCACATCATGGGGAACATGATCGCGAAGAGCGCGTCGGCGAATGGGGATGGGAACTCACTGACCCAACCTGACATCATGGGGAAGAACGATGCTAGCCAGAGGAAGACGAGGCCAAGCGGAAAGAGCGCAACAAGCGCGGTGAGCAATCCCACGATCACTTTGGCGGCAGTGTTGAGTTGCATGAGGCGCCTCCCCCTGATATGGCGGCGTGACACAGCCGCCTAACTACGTCCTAACCCGCCAAGTGCCACATAAGAGTCTATCGATGAGGTGCCGCATAAGACCCTAAACTACTTGGGGTGTTAGGCGGCATGGTCGGCCGCTTCCGCAACCCTCTTTCACCCTCGCCTCGCTGGCGCCCGGTGCTAAACTACTATAGCATAGCGGCGATCATGGGCACCAAAGGGGGACTGCCATGAATGCCCGGCCCAGGAAGCTCCTCGAACAGGTGCGCGATTGCCTCCGCACCAAGCACTACTCGCCCCGCACCGAACAGGCCTACCTGTCCTGGATTCGCCGCTTCATCCTCTTCCACAATTAGCGCCACCCCGACCAGATGGCCGAGCCCGACATCGGGGCCTATCTGGCCTATCTCGCCGTCCACGAAAACGTCGCCGCATCCACCCAGGATCAGGCGATGAGCGCGATACTCTTCCTTTACCGAAACGTGCTGCACCGCTCCCTCAACCCCTCGCTGGAAGATTTGCGAGCCCGCAAGCCCAAGCGAATCCCGATCGTCCTGGCCCGTGAGGAAGTCCGCAGCGTCCTACACGCCATGAAAGGTACATCTGAGCTTGCAGCCCAACTCTTGTATGGCAGCGGACTTCGACTGCTAGAGTGCCTGCGGCTTCGCGTTCAGGACATCGACTTCGCCCAGTCCGAAATCGTCGTCCGCGATGGCAAGGGCGAGAAGGACCGGGTCACCGTCCTGCCTCTGTCGCTTGTCCCGAATCTCAAGGCTCACCTCGCGATCGTTCGCGCCATACACGAGCGCGATCTCACCCTCGGTTATGGACGGGTACCCTTGCCCTATGCACTGGCCTCCAAGTATCCCAACGCTGATCGCGAGTGGATCTGGCAGTACATCTTTCCTTCGCCGGATCGCTCTATCGATCCGCGCGATGGCTCTGCCAAGCGATATCACCTCGATCCGAGCGTCATCCAGAAGGCAGTCCGCCAGGCAGCCCTGCGCTCTGGAGTCGCAAAGCATGTCACCCCGCACACCTTTCGCCACAGCTTCGCCACGCACCTGCTCGAGGGTGGCTACGATATCCGCACCGTACAAGAGTTGCTCGGGCACAAGGATGTGAAGACGACCATGATCTACACCCACGTGCTCAACCGAGGCGGGCTGGCTGTCCGCAGCCCCCTCGATGGCGCCTGACCTGCGACCTGCCGCGAGGCTAGCTTTCGAGGAATTCGACCAGGACCCGGTTGAACGCCTCCGGCTGATCCGCCGTGACGGCGTGGCCGGCCTTGGGGATGATCACCTGCTGCGCTCCAAGGATCCCCAGCAGCAACTTCCGCTGCAACGGCGGCGGCACGGTGTTGTCGTCCGCACCCGTGACCAGCATCGTCGGCAGGCGGATCTCGCGCAATCGGCCCTGCACATCAAACAACGCCAGCGCGCGCATCGCGCCGCGATAGGCGCGCGGGTTCGCCTGGCGGATCGTCTGGATCATGATCTCGCGTAACTCGGCTTGGTCCGCGCGCGGGAATATTCGACGCGCGACAGCGCGTGCCTGCGCCTCGAGCCCCATCGTGTGAACCATCAGCATGCGCAACGCGAAGTAAGCCCACACGCTCGGCCGCTCCGGACGCAGCCGCGCGAACGTATTCACCAAAACGAGCTTCTCGATCATGTGCGCGCTTGTCAGGGCCAGATGCAGCGCGAGCACACCCCCCATCGATATTCCTACGACATGAGCCGGCACGAAGCCCAGCGCCTCGAGCAGCGCCGCCATGTCCTCGGCCATGCGCGCTACCGTCATCGGCCCGCCCGGGTAGCGCGATTGCCCGAACCCACGCGCGTCCGGCGCGATCGGGCGGTAGCCCGCCTCCGCCAGCGCGCCAAACTGCAGCGACCACGACGCGCCGTTCACGCCCAGCCCATGCAGCAGCAGCACGGGTTTGCTTCCGCTCGGATTCGGATCGAGATAGTGGAGCTGCACACCGGTGGGCAGGTCGATAAGCGGCATGCAATCGATTATAGCGCCGCGCTCCGATCGCAGATCTCTCTGGAGGAGGGCAACTCGTTAAGTCGTTGCCGTGGGCGCCACGCATTTCGCATTCAGACTGCTCGCGCTTGAGCGCTGAAGAGAATCTGCGTGAGCACCGCGGAGCTTCTGGTGAATCGCGGCCCGGCAACCGCGCCTGCGATCCACAGCCGCGGCCTGCAAGCATCCGTGATTTCCTGTCTGGGCGTATAATGCTCTATCCGCCATCCACAAAGTCTACATTGAGTTCGCTGGACAGCCTCAGCCAGGTCGTGTCCAACGCGGAGGGAGCATGGCAAGAGAAAACGGCAGGATTCGCCCCGGAATCGCTTTTTTCCTCATAGTCGTGGCCGTGGTCGCTGCGGCTGCGCTGTCTGCCAATGGGCAAGAAGTCCGCGCCCAAAACGAGCAGCCGTGCTACGACCAGTACCAACAGCCATGCACCGCCACGCCTCAGCCACCGCCTCCGCCGCAGGCAACCCGCCGGCCTACACGCACTCCAACTCCGTCTGCTACGATCCCGCCGAACCCCACGCCTCTGCCTACGGATACTCCGACCCGCGTGCCGACGTTGACACCCTCGCCGACCGCGACGCCCGTGCCTCCGCCTCCGCCCGGCGGACCCATCCGAAGATTCACGGTGAGCCTGATCGACACCGTCATCGGGTGGATCAGGATCCCGCCCGACCGCGTGCCGCCTTACATCCCACATTCGACCCGCACTCCTACGCCGCGCCCGACCCTCAACCTGGTGGTCACCGACGTCGAGATCACGCAAGCCATTCAATGCATGGGTCGGCGGGGCTGCGTGCAGGACTCGGTGCCGCTCTATACCGGCAAAGCCACGCTGGTCCGCGTCTACGTTCGCATCTCTTCGGGGCCATCGCTGATCGGCGGCATCGGCGGCGCGCTGTGTCCCGGCGACACCGGCGAGGCGGGCTGCAGCGATCCGATTCGCCCGACGGGCAAGATCACCGTGACCAGCGTGTCAGATCCCGCCGCGATCGTCCGCGGAGATCTCACAGCCACGCTCAACTTTATCCTGCCTTCCGACTGGGTGACCAGCGCCGGCAAGCGCACCTTCACGGTCTATGCCAACTACAACATGGAGAACGCACCGGAGTGGAACTACTCCGACAACTACGGGCTCGCCGGCGGGTACATCAACCCCTCCCAGTCGCTCGACATCACCTTCCTGCCGATTTCGAACAAGGGCAAGACTCCCTCCATCGATGAACGTTGGGCGCTGGTCGATTGGCTCAAGCGCGTCTACCCGACCAGCGCCATTCACGTTTGGGAGAGATCGGCCCCGCTCATCGTCAGCTTTGAGTTTGCGTTGGACGATACTTCCGCGCCAGGTTGCGGCACTGGATGGAATGCCATGCTCTCGTGGTTGCGATGGCTGCGCGGCGACAACCCACGTCACTACTACGGCATGGTCGATATGTCGACGCTCGGAGGCTACGGCGGATGCGGCTACACGCCCGGAGTCGCCGCGGCAGGGGGGGTTCGTGCCGCTGACATCCAGGGTCCCGAAACTGCCGCGCAAGAAGTTGGGCACAACTTAGCTCGCCACCATGCGCCGGGCTGCGGAGCCGGAGGCCCAGACGGCGGTTACCCGGAGGACCCCGCACTCATCGATGAATTCGGAGTCGACGTTGGTCGAATGCGATTGTATCTGCCGTCCAAAGCCTTCGACTTCATGGGCTATTGCGGCGGGGGAGGCAATAAGTGGGTCTCGGTTTACACCTACGAGGCTTTGGCCGGGAAACTGCCCTCGGGGGTGTATGTGCCAGGCGGAGCATCCGTCCTGGCCGTGCCGCGCCCAGTGGATGCGGCCGGCCCCGAATTCCTGATCGCTTCGGGGACGCTCAGCCCGAAAGCGGCGACTTTGGAGTACGGCTTCTACCGCCTCTCGCTTTCATCGAACAGCCACGATGCGCTCGGTGAAGGGCCGTATTCGGTCGAGCTTCGAGATGCTTCCGGGCGGGCCCTCTTCACCCGCTCGATTGCCCCCGACGTGCTGAGCAATAACGAGGCCGGCGACGCTGGACCCTTCTTCATCATTCTGCCGTGGAGAGAAGGTGCGACGTCGGTCGTGTTCCTCTATAAGGGACGCGAGATTGGCCGGCGTCAGGCATCCCGTCACGCGCCTGTAGTGGAGTTGCTTGAACCGCAGACAACCGAGGATTGGGGAACCGGCGGGGTTCATACCGTTGCCTGGCAGGGTACAGACGCGGACAAGGACAACCTGACCTACATGCTGCAGTACAGCGCGGATGATGGGAAGATCTGGGAGACGATCGCGCCCTTCCTGACCACGACCGAGGCGCAGCTGGATGCCTCGGGCTTGGCCGGCAGCACGAACGCTCGCTTCCGCGTGCTGGCCACAGATGGATTCAACACCACAGCCAGCCAAACCGGCGAACCGCTCACCGTCGCAGGCAAGCCGCCGCAGGTGCACATCGACCTTCCTGCCGATGGAGGGACAGTCGATCAGGGCACTGCGCTGGTACTGGAGGGGGTCGGGACCGACATGGAGGATGGGCCGCTGCCCGCTTCGTCACTCGCATGGTCGTCCGACAAAGATGGGTCCCTCGGCAGCGGCGAACTGCTCATCACCAGTTCGCTGAGCGTCGGTGATCATCTGTTGACATTGCAGGCGAGCGATTCCTCCGGCGAGACGGCCACGGCCTCGGTGCATGTGACCGTGCGCCGCGTCGAAACCGAGGTTGACGCCTCGGCGGGCGCTGGCTCATCGGGGTTTCCTTGGGCGCCGATCCTGATTTTTGGCGGGGTGGTCGTTATTGCGGCCGCGGCCTTCGGACTGGGCCGGCGCAGCAAGTCACGCTCGCAAGGACGCTGAGCGGGGGATTGAGAAGGCGAGCTTGAGGGTGGCCTTCGATCGCGGCGGCGTTTGCCTTGGCGCGGACGACCCTCTATAATGAAGAAGGCAGGCTTTCGCCGATACGGCGCTCAGCCGCCGATTTCGGCCATCCACCGGTTTGAAGGGGTCTTGTTCGAGGCCAGCTCGTGCTTCTCGGGTTTGAGGCTCACGGCCTGCACGAGCAGCGGTTCGATCGGTTCGCCACGCCGCAAAGCCCCGCGCACTTCCACCTCGCGCTCGCCCAGCAGGCATGGGCGCAGAAAGCCATCCGCCGTCAGCCTTAGCCGGTTGCAGCGATCGCAGAAGTGTTCCCCGCGCGGCGAGATCAACCCGACCGTGCCGAGAGCGCCCGGCAGCCTGAAGCTGCGGGCCGGGCCGCCACCGAGCGCGGCCTTCTCCTCCGCCATCCCCAGCGGTTCGAGGATCGTGCGGATTTCCGCCAGCGGCAGGTAGGCATGCTGTGGGTCGGGCAAATCCTGTCCCCACATCTGCGGGTCGCCGACCGGCATGAGTTCGATAATGCGCACGTGCCAGGCATGTTCGAGGGTTAACCGGGCGAGCGCCGGTAGTTCATCATCATTCAATCCGCGCACGGCCACAACGTTGATCTTGATTGGCGTGAGCCCCGCGGCCTCGGCCGCGGCTATGCCCCGCCACGCGCGCTCCACCTGGCCACCGCGAGTCAGGCGCGCGTAGCGCGCTGGGTCGAGCGTGTCGAGGCTGACATTGACCCGGTCGAGCCCGGCCTGGGCAAGTTGCGGGGCCAACTCCTCCAGCAGCACGCCGTTGGTCGTCAGGCTCACTTCCTCAATGCCGGGCAGGGCCTTGAGCATCTGCACAAGATGCGCGACGCCCCGCCGCACGAGCGGCTCGCCGCCGGTCAGGCGGATACGGCGGATGCCCATACGGCCCGCCGCGCCGGCCACGGCGGCGATCTCCTCATAGGTCAGCATGGCATCGTGCGATTTCAGCGCGATACCTTGTGCGGGGAGGCAGTACACGCAACGCAAGTTGCAGCGATCGGTCACGCTGATGCGCATGTAGCTGATCGTCCGGCCGAAGGGGTCGACCAGCGGAGTCATGCGACCTTACCTGCAGGCGGATCGGGCGGTGTGCGACTCACTGAGCGTGCTGCACGGGGGATGAGCATGAGTGTGGTTGCGCCGGGCGCGAAACCCTCGCCCAGGTTGCGGGCGAGCAGCGCCACGTCGGCACGGCGGCCTTCAGACTTCCGATTGCGCTGACGCGGATCACTACTTCTTCGTCTCGGTGGTATCAGCCGGCGGGGTGGGCTCCTCGTCCTTGAGTCCCTTGCGGAATTCGCGGAACCCGCGCCCCACTTCGCCCGCGATCTTGCTGATGCGGCCGGCGCCGAACAGCAGGATGACGACAACCAGGATGATAAGAAGTTCGGGTACGCCTAGACCGAAGGGCAAGGGATCCTCCTTACATGAGTCTTACAGCGCGAGCCTGCGCGCGGTCGCCGGAGATGCGCATCCGGGATGAGTGTTGACCGGCGCGGGGTGCCCTCGCATGCCGCGCGCCATGCGAGGCAATCATAGTCCGAATCTTGCGATTCACAAAGGGCATCGGGCATTCGCCCGGCCACGGTCGTCCTCCCCGGGTGAAAGGGGCTGCGCGAGGGCCCATGTCGAGGTGGTCGCTCCCCTTGAAGCGGGAATCCAGACGCCAGACCAAGGACACCCGTCCCGTGTAACTCGGGGACAACAAACCCGTCTAGCGACTCGGCTCAACAAGGGGCTTTTCGCCGGTATCGCCCGCCGCCTGCATTGGGCTCGGGCTAGGCAGCCAAAGCGCCAGCACTCCGCCAATCAGAATGACGACGGCCGCCAGCGCGAACACGGCCTCGTACCCCCAACGGGTTGCAATCCAACCGCCAATGATCGGATAGAGAATGATCATCCCAGCCAGGGTGTTAGTCAGCCCGACGTAGCTCGTCCGGTCGGCAGACGGCGCAATCTCGAGCACGTAGTTGAGAACGCCGAGCATCGTCGAGCCATCGCCAATGCCAAGGAAGAGGAAGACCAGCGCGAACAGCGCGGTGAGCGTTTGCGGACTAGTGTTGACCACCCGGCTGGCGAGCAGAGCCAGGACCGGCGCCAGGAAATGGAACAAGCCCATCAATTGGACAACGCGGTGGGCGCCTTTGCGATCGGCCACCGGCCCAAGTACCAGCCCGGCCACCAGGCCGCCGACTGTCAGAGCGACGAGGAAGAGCCCAATGGAGGCTTCCGGCAGGCCGCGTTCGAGCGTTGCATACACCGCGTAGAAAGGCAGAGGCATCGCCGAGAGGCCGATGAGCAGTCGCACAACCGTCAGCTTGCGAAAGCGGGAGTCCTCGCGCAAGTGGCGAACCAGGCGCGGCAGCACGTGCCCAAGCTGCGGGCGCTCCGCCGGCACCGCTTCGATAGGCTCGTGGATGAAATAGAAGCTGCCCGTGGAGATGAAGAAGGCGGCTGTCGCCAGGATGAGGATGAGTGCGTAGTTGACCGGAAAGGGCGGTCCGCCTTCCGCGAGCAGTGCTCGGACAGCGGCCCCCGCGCCCAGGGAGAGCAGCCCCGAAAGCAGTTGCCCGATGCCGACAACTCGCCCGCGCATCTTGCCGGGGATGGCCTTGGCCAGGACGTCGAACCATGCCACCGCCACGAGCGCGTCGGTTGCGGCGAAGTAGAATACCGCGGCCAGCAAAAAGGTAAGCGCCACCGCTGGCCAGCGCACCCCGCCCATCAAAAGGAAGAGGGCCAGCACCAGGAACACCGGGCGCCCAACCCACGAGACGGCGATGGCCACCGGCAGCTTGCGCGGTTTGGCTGTGAGATAGTGGGCCGCGGCTATTTGCGGCAGCAGCCACCCGCCGTTCCACAACGCCCCGACCAGCCCAATGAGCACTGCGTTTGAGGTCAGCCGTGCGGCAAGAGCTGGCAGCGTGGTCGAGGTACCGGCGAAGGCCAAGCCCATGCCGAAGAAGGCATAGTCGATGACAAATGCCGCAGCATTGCGCCGCAGCACCTGTCGGCCGCGCTCGGTCTCGTTAGCCTGCATACTCATGCGATCAGGAATCCAAATGGAAGGTAGGCTGGCATTATAATCGGAAGGTTGCCCCCATGGCCCAGATGTGCGCGTGCGCCGATGAGGGTTCCATCTTCTGACGAGAGGTCCCGGCCGAACGCGCGCACCTCGCCATACCTTTGGGCGCAGAGGGAATGGGATGAGCGCTGCCTGCCGTGCGCCATCCGCCTGGGTTGGCTCGCTCGAGGAGTTTTGGGTTGAAGCGGACACCGCGTTACCTGACGCTGGCTGTGTTCACTGCCGGGATGACCACCATGGCGGTGGAGATGTGTGCCTCGCGCCTGTTGGGCAACGTGTTTGGCACGAGCAACCTGGTGTGGGCCAACATCATCGGCCTGATCCTGGTCTACCTCGCGGCGGGTTACTTTATCGGCGGGCGCTGGGCCGATCGTGACCCGCGCCCGGTTACCTTCTATCGCTTGCTGGCGTGGGCTGCGCTGGTGACCGCGATCGTGCCGGTGATCGCACGTCCGGTGCTGCAAGCCGCGGCGAGCGCCGTCGAGGGCATCAACGCGGCTGTGGCCTTGGGGTCTTTTGCCGCCGTGCTGGTCCTCTTCGCAGTGCCCGTCACGTTGCTCGGTTGCGTCTCACCCTTTGCAATACGCCTCGCGCTGCAGGAAGTGGATAGCGCGGGAAACGTGGCCGGCAGATTATATGCGGTGTCCACCTTCGGGTCGATTCTCGGCACGTTCTTGCCCGTGCTGTGGCTCATCCCCTCTATCGGCACCACACGCACGTTTCTCTTGTTCGCCGGCATCTTGCTCGGGGTCGCGCTCTTCGGCTTGGCGCGCGTCGAGCGGCGGGCGGCGGTGATTGCGCTGTGGATGCCGGTGGCCCTCATCGGGCTGACTTTGCTGGGCGCGAGCGGCCCGGTGAAGCAGACGCGCGGCCAGTTGATGGAAAAGGAATCGGCCTACAACTACATCCAGGTCGTCGAACGCAACGGCATGCGCCTGCTGCTTCTCAATGAAGGGCAGGGGGTGCACTCCGTCTATAACCCGGGCGAACTGGCGACCTATGGTACGTGGGATTTCTTCCTGGCAGCGCCTTTCTTCAACTCGGCACCCTACCCGGCAAGCAACGTCGATTCTTTGGCCATCGTCGGCTTGGCTGCCGGAACCACCGCCCGCCAGTTCACGGCCGTTTACGGGTCCATCGCCATCGATGGCTTTGAAATCGACCCCGCCATCATCGAAGTAGGGCGTACCTACTTCGACATGAATGAGCCTAATTTGCGCGCGCTTGCCGTGGACGGGCGCTGGGGGCTGGCACACTCGGGGAAGAGCTATCGGGTGATCGCGGTGGATGCCTACCGCCCGCCTTACATCCCCTGGCACCTCACCACGCGTGAATTCTTCGAGCTGGTCCGCAGCAAGCTCAGCCCGGATGGCGTGGTGGTGATCAACGTCGCGCGTATGCCCGCCGACCGCCGCCTGGTAGAGGCGATGACGGCAACACTGGCGGCCGTGTTCCCTTCGGTGTACGTCGTAGATGTGCCCGACAGCCTGAACAGCATTCTCTATGCAACCGTGCTGCCGACGCAGGCCGAGAACCTGGCGAGGAACCTTGCGGGGCTTCAAATCGCCGATCCGCCGGTGCACCCGTTTCTGCTGGATGTGCTCACGCGCACGCTCGAGAACCTGCGCCCGGCCGTGCTCGGGGGAGTCGTGTTTACCGACGACCGTGCGCCCGTCGAGCAATTGACGAACGCCATGGTTGTCCGGTTCGTATTGGGCGGCGGGCTGGATTCCATCGAACCTCAATGAGTTGCGTGCAATTCGTGCCGCCGTGAGAAGGCGAGGCTTTGTGATGAAGCGATTCGCGCATGCCCTGATCGTGCTGGTTGTGCCGGTCATCCTGATTCTGACCTGGCTGCGAGTGCTGCTCACGCCAGTTTTCGTCCGCAGCGAGTACAACAAGTCGGCTTTTCCGCCCGACCCGTATGGGTTCAGCCTCGAGGATCGTCTGCACTGGTCGGAGATCTCGCGCCAGTATCTCCTTAACCGCGAGGGCATCCAGTTTCTGGGGGACCAGACTCTTCCGGACGGCACGCCGCTCTACAACGTACGCGAATTGCGCCACATGGCGGATGTGAAGAAGGTTGTGAGCGGGGCGCTGCTGACGTGGGCGGTGGCATTGCTCATCAGCGGGCTGGCCTCGGCCTACCTTGTCCGCCGCAGTGGGACCCTGTTCCTCCATGCTCTCGAGTCCGGCAGTGTGCTCACCGTTGCCGTGCTGGTTGTCATCTTGGCCGGCGTCGCGCTGGCGTGGAATTGGTTCTTCGTGTTCTTCCACAGGATATTCTTCACCGGCGACACGTGGCTGTTCCTCTACTCTGATTCGCTGATCCGCCTCTTCCCCGAAATGTTCTGGCAGGATTGCTTTGTGACATTGGGGGTGGGGACAGGCTTGAGCGCGGCAGTGCTGTGGGTTGTCGCGCGCGTTGTCGAGCGGCGGCTGCGCGTAACGGCGGGAGGGGCATCTGGCGGGCAGGCGAGTTGAGTTGCAAACCAGCGGATGAGCGAAGGTCCCGGGGAGCAGCGTGCGCTGCTCCCCGCCTTCTTTACAGCAAGGGATGCTGGCCCATCCATCCGCGCAGTCGTTCACACAGCGCGGCGATTTCCGGGGCGCCGCCGTGTGGAGCTGCGGGCCACTCGTCGACGCGAGGCCCCCAATATTCGCGCGGGGCCCCGAGATAGCGGGCCACGAGATGGATATGCAAGTGAGGTACGTGCTCGCCGATAACGAAAACGTAGACGCGTTCCGCGCCCTCGCTCTCGCGCAGGGCGCGGGCCAGGTACCCGAGAAGTGGGCCCAGACGCGCGGCCTCGTGTGGGTCGAGATTCTCGACGCCGCGCGCGTGGCGGCGCGGCTCGAGCATCAGATAACCGAGGTACGCCTGGGTCTGCCCTTCACGTATCTCCGCGTGGCCTGAGTAGAAGAGGTCATCCTCGTAGACCGCGCCACCCGGGGTCGATACCTCACCACGATGCTTGCGGCACACATAGCAGTCCGTGGTTTCCGACTCCGCCATGGACCACCTCCAGCGTTGCACTCACGCAGCCGTGGGGCTCTACGCCGTTCGTGATCGTCGATCCCGCGACCGCCGAACTCCAAAAGAAGCCTTACCGAGAGGGTGTGGCCAGCCCTATTCCGCGGTCTGCAATACCTCCGGCCCATCGTTGCCTGGGCTGTTGACCAGCGCGCTGACCACTCGCACCCGCAGCCTCTCCGCCGGGAAGGAAACGAGTAGCGCGGCCAGATCTTCCGCCGGCGCGTTCGGGTCTAGCCAGCGCCGCGCGCTCTCACCTTCCAGGATGACTGGCATCCGGTCGTGGAATTTACCGATGATCGCGTTCGCCGCGCAGGTCAGGATGGTGCCGCTGCGCACGTCCTCGCCCTCCGGCGAACGCCAGGTTTCCCATAGCCCGGCAAAAGTGAACGGCTCGCCGCCCGCCATCTGTATATAGAAGGGAGCTCGTGCGCCGCCCCGGCCGCGCGCCGTGCGTTCCCATTCGTAGAAGCCGTCGGCCAGAATCAGGCAGCGGCGTTTGAGGAACGCGGAGCGGAAGGCCGGCTTCTCGCGCACGGTCTCGGCCCGCGCGTTGATCAGGCGGCTGCCGATGCCAGGCTCCTTGGCCCAGGAGGGAATCAGCCCCCAGCGAACGTACTCGACGCGCGGGTGGTCGAGGCGGGTAACGATTGCGATGTTCTGAGTCGGGGCGATGTTGAATCGCGGGAGGAGCTCTTCGGGCGGAGTATCCAGGTGCAGCGCGCGTTGTAGGGCGGCCGGCCCGGAGGTGAGCGTGAATCGGCCGCACACGGCCGCCGCCTAGCCCGGGTTTCCGGCCACGGCGGCGGTCTCGAGAGGGGTTCCCTGGCCGCAGTTGGCTTCGTCGATCTGCACCGTGGTATGGGTGATGCCGAAGCGCTGCTCCAGGCGTTCGCGCAGATCCCGAAGCGTCGCCATCTGGGCGCGCGGGTCGCCGCTCTCGTGCATGATATGGGCGCTCAGCGCGACGTGACTCGAACACAGGCTCCACACGTGCAGGTCGTGCACTTCGCAGACACCGGGCGTGCCGGCCATGACCTCGCCCACCTCGAACACCGACATGCCTTCCGGCGTCCCCTCAATCAGGATGTGCAGCGAGCTGCGCAGCACGCGCCCGGCACCCGTGAGAATGATTACACCGATCAACGCGCCGGCCAGGGCATCCGCCTGTTGCCAGCCGGTGAAGGCAATCACCAGCGCGGCCGCGATGACACCCACCGAGGAGACCGCATCCGATATGGCATGCAGCGCGGCGCTGCGCACATTGAGGTCGATGCGCTGGGTGGTTCCACTGTGGGCCTTGGCGGTCAGCAGGAAGGCGACCGCCACGTTCACCAGCAGGCCGATGACGGCGATCACCAACATCTCCAGGCTGCGCACCGCTTGCGGGGAACGCCAGCGCTGGAAGGATTCCCAGAGGATTCCGCCGGCGACGGCCAGAAGCGTCAAGCCGTTGGCCAACGCCGCCAACACCTCCAGCCGGTGGTAGCCGTATGTGTGACGGTCGTCGGGAGGCAAGGCCGAGAGTCGCAGCGCCAGGTAACTCAGCGCGATGGCAAACAGGTCGAGCAGCACGTGGGCGGCATCCGAGACAAGCGCCAGGCTGCGCGTCCATAGCCCGCCCACGACCTCGGCCACCAGGATGATCGCTGTCAGGGCGAGGGCAATCAAAAACCGGCGTTGAACGCCGGGGTTGGTATGAGGTTTCACACGCGCTCCAGTTCCAGGTTCAGGCGGCTTAGCGCCCCAGTTCGGCGGGCTGGGTCGGATTATACCCAACTCGATTCGCGGTAGGTCCCGAAGACACCTCGCAGCACACCTACAACCTCCCCCAGGGTTGCATAGGCGCGCACGCTTTCCAGGATGTGCGGCATCATATTCTCGGTGCCCTGCGCGGCGATGCGCAGTCGGTCGAGCGCCTGCCCGACCCGCCCGTTGTCGCGTTCGGCGCGCACCTTCTCCAGACGGGCGACCTGGCGCTCGAGCCCCTGCGGGTCCATTTCGAGGAGCGGGATGCGCAGCGGTCTTGCATCGGCATACTCATTGATGCCCACGATAACGCGTTTGTGCTCGTCGATCTCTCGCTGGTAGCGGTAAGCCGCCTCGGCGATCTCCTGCTGGAAGAAACCGCGCTCAATGGCCGGCAGCACGCCGCCCAGATCGGCGATGCGCGCAAAGTATTCACGTGCCTGCCGTTCCATACGATTGGTCAGGGCTTCCACGAAGAACGAGCCGCCCAGCGGGTCCACCGTGTTGGCCACGCCGGATTCGTGGGCCAGGATTTGTTGCGTGCGGAGGGCGACGGTTGCCGCGGCTTGCGAGGGCAGCGCCAAAGCCTCGTCCATCGAATTCGTGTGCAGGCTCTGCGTGCCTCCCAGCACCGCGGCCAAGGCCTGAATCGCCACGCGCACCACGTTGTTTTCCACCTGTGGCGCGGTCAGGCTGCAGCCCGCGGTCTGAGTGTGGAAGCGCAGCAGCCACGAACGCGGGTCTCGCGCGCCGAAGCTCTCGCGCATTTCGTGTGCCCAGATGCGCCGGGCCGCGCGGTACTTGGCGATCTCCTCGAAAAAGTCGTTGTGCGCATTGAAGAAGAACGACAGGCGCGGCGCAAACTCGTCCACCGCCATGCCGCGCGCCATGCCCCAGCGCACATACTCCATGCCGTCGGCCAGGGTGAAGGCCAGCTCCTGCGCCGCGGTGGCACCCGCCTCGCGGATGTGATATCCAGAAATCGAAATGGTGTTCCACTGCGGCACGCTGCGGCTGCCGTACTCCATCGTGTCGACCACCAGGCGCATCGACGGCTCGGGCGGGAAGATGTACTCCTTCTGTGCAATGTATTCCTTGAGGATGTCGTTCTGAATTGTCCCGCGCAATTGCTCCGCCCGCACGCCTTGCTTCTCGGCCGCTGCGAGGTACATTGCCCACACAATCGCCGCCGGCGAGTTGATGGTCATGCTAGTCGAGACCTTATCCAGCGGGATGCCGGAGAGCAGCAGCTCCATGTCGCGCAGCGAGGCCACGGCCACGCCGCACTTGCCGAATTCGCCCAACGCTTCCGGTGCGTCTGTGTCGTAGCCCATCAGGGTAGGCAGGTCGAAGGCGATCGAGAGCCCCGTCTGGCCCTGTTCGAGCAGGTACTTGAAGCGCGCATTGGTCTCCTCGGCCGTGCCGAACCCGGCGAACATGCGCATGGTCCACAAGCGGCCGCGGTGCAGCGTGGGGTGGATGCCGCGGGTGTACGGGTAACGCCCGGGCAGCCCCAGGTCGCGCGAGTAGTCGCCCTCGGCCAGGTCCAGCGGCGTGTAGAGGCGCTCGATGGGTTCGGAGGAGGTCGTCAGGAATTCCGCGGCGCGCTCGGGGGTCGTGGCCAGCGCCTGTGCCAGGTCGGTGCGCGTCCACTCCTCAAGCGATCGGCCCAAATCGTCCAATTGCCGCGGATCGTACATCCATGCCTCCCTGCGCCATGGGCTGCCCGGCGCGTAACGCGCACGTGCCACCCTGTCGCCCACACGTGGTCGTTTCATTATATCTCTGCCATTGGCGCTCCCCCATCGCAGAGAGTAGAATCAAGTTCGAATCCGGCGGCGAGCGGCCCGAACGGGGCGGCCCGCGGCGCATTGGGGAGACCCGGCGATGAGCCTGGTGTGGTCAGCTAAACCCGACGAAGTACACGCCCGCCCACGCGTGCTGGTCATCGCCGATGCGCCGGAATCCGGCGAATGGCTGGTGCGCGAGATCTTCATGCCCCATGGCCTGGCGGCCGAAGTGGCCCGCCCCGATTCGCCTCCCGCCGACGTCATCGTGGTCGATATCACCCAGCTGCAAGGCATGGCCCTGACCTTGCTGCGGACCCGCCGCGACCGGGGGGACCAGTCGCCGGCCATCATCCTGGCCGCCCGCCTCAGCCCGGAAGCCGGGCGCGATCTCTTCCGCCTGGGTGTACGCGATTTCTTGCTCAAGCCCTATCGGCCGGAAGCCCTCATCGATTCAATCATGTCGGTTCAACGGGATGCGATCGTCCAGCAGAGCGCGCGCCAGGCGCTGCCCAAGCTCAAGCTGGCCGCCGATCAACTCCGCAAGCAGAACGAGGAGTACCGCATCCTGCTCGAAGTTTCGCGAGTCCTGCTGCAAAGCCACGAGGTCGATGCAATCCTGCGCCAGGTAGTGGAGGCGACGGCCTTCCTCACTCACGCCGAAGACGCGAGCCTCTACCTGATCGACTCGGCCTCCAACGAGGTCTTCCTGCGGGCCAGCAAGGAGGCGCCCGAGACGCGTGCCTTGCTGCACCATCAGCTTGTCTCAGATATGTTCGTGAGCCAGGTGGTGCGCACCGGCCAGCCGCTCGTGCGCCAGCCCTCGCCCGGGGAAGGCCGCTTTCGTGTCAAGACAGCCTACATGGTGCAGGCGCTGATCAACATGCCCATTTTCATCGAAAGCCATGTGGGTGGTGTGCTGGCCATTTACAACCGCAGTGCGGGGCAGGGGTTTGGCGAGCACCAGCTCATCATTGTCCGCGCGCTGGCCCACACCGCCAGCTTGGCGCTCACGCGCCTCAAGCCGGCCGCGCGTCCGCCACAGCCGGACGTGGCGGCGCCTGCGCCGCCCAAACCAATGGGTGCCGTGGGCGAGGTGCTTGGGCCGGAATTCCGCCAGGCGCTGCAGGTGCTCGCCACCGAGACCGATTCGCTGCTGCGCATCGCGCCGCGCTCACCCTATCGCGACAATTTGGCGCGCCTCAGCGCGGTAGTCCAGCCGCTGCTCAAGCTCATGCCCAGCGAACCCTCGGCCGCACCGGTCCCGCGCGGGTCCGAGCAGTTTTCGTTGCCGCGGGTTGTCGATGAAGCCCTCAAAGCCGTCCGGCCCGTGGCCGAGCTCAGACACATCGGCATCATTCCGCAGTTGGCCGGAGAGTTTCCGCCCGTGTTCGGCAACCCCAAGCTCGCCCTGACCGGCATGCAGACTCTCCTGGGTTGGGCCATCGCCCGCTCGAGCGGTGAGCCCGTGGCGCTGGCCGTTTTCCACATGCGCAGTGGCGAGCCCTCCGGCCCGTTCACCATGACCCAGGCCGAGGGCCTGCCGCCCGGCGAGTGGGTGACACTCTCGCTTCTGGATTCCGGCCCCCGCCTGAGCTCGAGCGAACTCGGCGAGCTCGGGGAAGATGCCGCCTCAAGGCCCACGGTCAGCCCGCTGGGCGCAGCCTGCCGCCAGGTGCGTGATGCTGGCGGGCATGTGTGGCTCGAAACCGCGATCGATGGAGTGACTTTATACGCCGCCTTCCGTGCGGTGTAACCCCTATGGACAGCAAGCTGATCTCCACGCATGTTCCCGTTGAACTGATCACGCCGCACTACCGCGTGAAAGGCAAGATCCCCGTTTCTTCCTCGGGCCTGATCGGTGTGCTCAACGATACCTCCGGCTCCTCGATCGAAGTGGTGGAGGTGTGGCTGGCCCGCCTGCATCGCCCGGCCGAGACCGTGGCCCGCTTCGAATCGTGGGACGCGGTCAAGTCGCAGTTGGTGGCGGTGCTGCTCGAGCAGCGCAGCGATCTTGGCCCGCCCTCCGTAGCGCGCGGCGGCTTCGGGCGCCTCGTGTCGTATCGGGTGTGGGCTGGCCTCAAGGGTTTCGAGATGTTCGGAGTGATGGAATCGCCCGGCAAGTTCAACTTTGCAGAGACCATCTTCCAGGGCCATCGCGATTTCATCCCCCTCTACAACGCCACCCTGATCCCGGTGTTCTTCCCACAGCTCGTGAGCCGCGCGCCGGTGCTGCTCTTCAATCGCCAAATGGTGGAGGGTCTGAGCGTGATCTCCAAGGCGGCCGCGACGTAGGCGTCCTGCACATGCTCCTTCCACGCGTCCCTCACGCGCGCCGAAACGTCGGCGCGCGTTTTAGGTGCGGCCACGGGAAATTAGATCGCCTCCCAGACGGCATAGTCGGAAAGATCGCCGCCCTCGCCGTCGGAGGCAAAGTACTCGGTTTCGCGGAAGCCGGCCTCGCGGCACAACAGCCGGCGCTCGGGCTCCTCCAGCTGGTGCACGAAGCGCACTCCTCGTCCGCCGCGGCGCCAATCGAGCAACGCATCCCCCGGGTCCACCTCATGCTCGCCCAGCCCAATCTCCGCCCAGGGCACGATCCGGCGGCGCAGACGTGCGCTGCGGCTGAACTGCCAATTGGAGAGGGCCAGCCGGCCGCCGGGCACGAGACGGCGGCGGGCCTCTTGGCACACGCGCAGGCGCAATTCAAAACCTGGAAGGTGATGGATAACTGCGAAGAGAAACATCCAGTCGAAGCGCACAGCCGAGCTGAGGGGCAGGGCGGCTGCCGAGAGATCGGCGCAGGCGAAGCGGGCGTGTCCCGCCTCCGGGAGAGAACCGCTGCGCGCGTGATGCAAGAGGCGCAGGCTGAGGTCGAGGCCGAGGTACAGGCGGGGCGCCTTCTCGGCGAGCAGATGCGTCGCCAGTTGCCCTCCCCCGCAGCCCAGATCGAGAAGGCGAGCTTCGCGGGCGACTTCGCGTGCAATGCGGACCACGCCGGGTTGCAGGCGTTCACGCGTCTGGGCAAAGTCGGCTGAGAACGTTTGGTAGAATCCCCGATTGAGGGCCAACAGGCGCGCGGCTATGTGTGTATCCATGGCCGGCGATTATACAGGGATGGGCGACATTACCTCGCGCGAAGAAGCTTGGCAGCGCGCACGCGACTACACCGACGAGACGCGCCGCACCGCGGCGCGTGCCGTCTTGCACGACCTGGTGCGGGGGGTTGCGCTGCGCGCGGCGCTGCACCGCCACCCGGCGCTGGGCTCCTACCTCGCCAAAGACGCACTGGTGCACGCCTACCGCGAAATGGTCGCGGCGGGTGAAATCGCCGAATCGCCCGCTCTCCTGCGCGCGCTGCGCATGAAGCCGGTGCGCACGCTTTCGGGCGTGGCCACGGTCACCGTGCTGACCAAGCCTTACCCTTGCCCGGGCGAATGCATCTTTTGCCCCACCGATGCGCGCATGCCCAAGAGCTATTTGGTCGACGAGCCTGGGGCCATGCGCGCCGGCCAGCACGATTTCGACCCGTTTGCCCAAACCCGTGCACGGCTCGAGTCGCTCACCGCCGTCGGGCATCCCACCGAAAAAATCGAGCTGCTCATCCTGGGCGGGACGTGGAGCGCCTACCGCCGCGACTATCAAGCCTGGTTTGTCCAGCGTTGTCTGGAGGCGATCAACGGGGCCGAATCGCCCTCGCTTGAGGCGGCCCAGGCCGCCAACGCGCGCGGCGCGCGGCGCAACGTCGGCTTGGTGGTGGAAACGCGCCCGGACCGCATCGATGAGGACGAGCTGCGCTGGCTGCGTCAGTTAGGGGTGACCAAGGTCCAGGTGGGGGTGCAGTCAACCGATGACGAAATCCTGGCGCTTAACAAGCGCGGCCACACGCTGCAGACCACGCGCGAGGCATTCCGCCTGCTGCGGGCGGCGGGATTCAAAATCCACGCGCATTGGATGCCGAACCTGCTTGGATCGGACCCGCAGCGCGACCGGGCGGATTTCGCCAGGCTGTGGTCGGATGCGAATCTGCGTCCGGACGAATTGAAAATCTACCCCACCTCACTCCTGCGCAACAGTGAACTCTTCGCCTACTGGGAGCGAGGCGAGTACTCCCCGTACTCGTACGAGACGCTGCTCGAAATGATGGTCGATATCAAACCCACGATCCCACGCTACTGCCGGGTCAACCGTCTGGTGCGTGATATCCCCGCGCACCACGTGGTCGCGGGCAACCGGCGATCGAACCTGCGCGAGGAGGCGCAGCGCGCGCTTGGGCAGCGCGGGCTGCGCTGCGCATGCATCCGCTGCCGCGAGGTGCGCGAACGGCCGGTGGACCCCGGCCTATTGCGCCTGGGCGACCTGACGTACACGGCCGGCGGCGGCCAGGAGCACTTCCTTTCGTTCGATACGCCCGACGACCGATTGGCCGGTTACCTGCGGCTGTATCTGCCGCAGGCTGAGGCGCCGCGCGCGCTCGCGGCGGACTTGCGCGGCGCGGCCATCGTGCGCGAATTGCACATCTACGGCCAAAGCCTGAGCCTGGGCGAGACTCAGGAGGGTGCCGTGCAGCACCTGGGGCTCGGGGCGCGCCTCCTGGCCGAGGCCGAGCGCATCGCGCGCGCTCGCAGCTACCGTCGGCTGGCGGTGATCTCAGCTATCGGCACGCGCGAGTACTACGCCGCGCGCGGCTTCGAAAGCGGCGAGCTGTACCAGGTGGAGCCGCTGGTCTAGTGGCCAACGGGAGCAAGGCGACCGGGCCTCGCCCCCACCCTCGTTCCGAGGGCAGGCCCCTAGCCCCTCCCCCGGGCAACACTCGTCGCGGTGATCGAGCCTCAATCCGGGGGATGGGCTAGGTTTCTTGAAGGAGCCGGGGGCCGAAGGCCCCCGGCTCCTTGATTTCCTCACCCCCTCTCAGCGGCGCACCGTCCTGTCAGATGAAAGCCGTCGGCGGAGAGGGGGTAGGGGGTGAGGTGGAACGGGTATTCCGCAGCCTGCAAGTTGCACCCTCTTGCCCGGCGTGGTAGAATGATCGCGTTGCACGTGGGCCTTGGGCCCACGTTTTCCGCTCCCCACCCGGCCTTCCCCGGCCGGCCAAGGGGGGCATTCCCGAGGAAAGGAGGTACCCCATGCGCAACTATGAGGTGGGTCTGCTCGTCCGCACCGACATTGGCGAGGAAGGTCTGACCGCTCTGCTCGAGAAGGTCAAGACGTGGATCGCCGAAAGCAGCGGCACGGTTGTCAAAACCGATCTGTGGGGCAGGCGGCGCCTGGCCTATACCGTTGGCAAGCAGAACGAAGGCCTGTACGTCTTCATTACAATGCAGATGCCCCCGGCCGGCGAAGCCGCGCTCGAACGCAACCTGCGTCTGAGCGAGCCGATTATGCGCTACCTGGTCACCCGTCAGGAAAGCGTCGAAGCCGCACCGGCTGCGGCTGCCGAGGCCTAGCCCGTGGCGTTGCCCGGGCGTGCGGCAGGTGCCGCAGCGTCTCCGGGCGGCGAGGGAGGCTTTGCCATGACTCGCAGTCTAAACAAGGTGATGGTCATCGGCCACCTCGGCCGGGAACCTGAGATGCGTTACACGCCGAGCGGAAAGCCGGTGACCACATTCAGCGTAGCCACCACTCGAGCGTGGAGCGGCTCCGACGGCGAGCGCCACGAGGAAACCGAGTGGTTCACAGTGGTGGCGTGGGGCAACTTGGCGGAGATCTGCAAGCAATATCTGGCCAAGGGCCAGCAGGTCTACGTCGAGGGGCGGCTGCAAACCCGGCGCTGGGAAGATGCCGAGAACAAGAAGCATGCCGCCGTCGAGATCGTGGCCAGCGAGATGATCATGCTGGGTGAACGGCGCGAGCCCGCCGCCCAAGGGGCCTCCGCCGCAAGCGAGGAAGAGGCTCTCTTCTAGACTTACCCGCTGGCGCCGAACCAGGCCGGCGTGAGTTGAGACGGCAGGCTGAGCATTTCGTTTGAGTTAACCCCGCCTGCGAGGGCGGGCCGAGCAAGGAGGATGAACGTGGATCGACAAGATGAATCTCGTGGTCCGGCGAATGGCGGCGCGAGCGAGTCGACACCTTATCAGCGCGGCCAGTACATGCGCCGGCCGCGCGTGTGCCAGTTCTGCATCGACCAAATCCAAGTGATCGACTACAAACAGATCGATCTGCTGCGGCGCTACGTGATGGAACGCGGCAAGATCCGCCCGCGGCGGCAGACCGGTACGTGTGCCAAGCATCAGCGCGCCTTGGCCGTGTCGGTGAAGCGCGCCCGTCACCTGGCGCTGCTGGCTTTCGTCGAAGACTAGTCTGCGGCCCGCGCCCGAGGGCCCGGGCGCGGGCCGGTTGAGGAGCACTGCATGAAACCCAAGGCAGTCGAGAACCCGCGTGATCTGACGCGCAAACAACGCGTGCACATGCGTCGCGACGACGTCCAGCGCCGCTGGGTGGTGATCGTAACGTCGCTCATTCTTTTCATCGTGTTGGCGATCGTCGGTGCGGGCCTGCTCGATCAGTACGTTCTCAAGCAGCGCCAGCCGGTCGCCATCGTCGGCGGGGACAAGATAACCACACACCAGTTTCAGGTGGCCGCCCGGTATCGGCGCTTTCAACTCATCGGGCAGTACAACCAGACCATCCAATTCGCATCCTTCCTGGGCAGCGACCCGAGCACCAACAGCTATATCCAGCAACAGCTTGCCTCTATCCAAGCCGAGCTGGCCGACGGTCAATCGCTTGGGCAGAAAGTGGTGGACTCGCTCATCAGCGATCGCCTGATCCGCCAGGAAGCGGCGCGCCGCGGGATTGTGGTGACCTCAGACGAGGTCGCGCGCGAGCTGCACGATTCCTTCGGCTTCTATCCTGAGGGTACGCCGACCTTGGCCGGGCCCACTCTCACCCTGCAACCGCCGACCAAGACACCGGAAGTTTCACCTACGCCGACGATCACGCTGACGCCGACCGCCACCCCTGCGACGCCCGAACCCTCGCGCACACCGATCCCCACGTCCACGCCTTACACGGCCGAGGGCTTCGACAAGGACTACCAGGCCTACTTGAGCGAGACCCGCAACGCCACCGGGATGAACGAGGCCGAATTCCTGGAGGTGATTGAATCAGTCCTCTACCGCCGCAAGCTGCAAGCCGCGCTCACCGGAGACCTTCCGCGCGAAGAAGACCAAGTCCACGCGCGCCACATCCTGGTTGGAACCGAGGGCGAAGCAGCCGCGCTGCGCGATCGCCTGACGAAGGGCGAGTCGTGGGACGCACTCGCGGCGCAATTCTCGCTCGATACGTCGAACAAAGACAGCGGCGGCGACTTGGGTTGGTTTGGCCGTGGTCAGATGGTGGGCGAGTTCGAGGCGGCTGCCTTTGCCCTCAAGCCGGGGGCCATCAGCGAGCCGGTGCAGACCACCTTTGGCTGGCATTTGATCAATGTTGTATCGCATCAGGTGCGCACGCTGTCTCTCCAAGCCTACGAGGATCTTCAGAATTCGTTCTTCGATAAATGGTTGGCCAGCGAGCGCGCCAAGACTGGCGCCGTCGAAACCTTTGAAATCTGGAAGGAACGCGTGCCAACGGAGCCCGTGCTGCCGACCGCGTAGCGCGCATCCATACAACTGTGCCTGCCGAACCGGAGTGATGCGGGTCGGCCGACACGATCTTGTTAGCCATCTGCGAAGCTCCCGGGTTGCCCGGGAGCTTCTTCTCTTCCCGGCGCCCGCCTGCGCCAAGGACGGGTATGGCGTAGACTGTGGGTCCGGGCCGATGGGCGAAACCCCACCTTGAGCCCCTCCGGCACGGGGCCGCTTCGCATGAAGGAAGAGCACATATGACCGCAACGGGTGAAACGACGAATCCCAAGCTCGACCTTAGGCGTCTGCCGCGCAACCTGTGGGCCGTCAGCCTCACCAGCATGTTCACCGACATCTCCTCGGAGATGATCTTCCATCTCTTGCCGCTCTACCTCAGCAACGTGCTCGGCGCCCGCACGTCGGTCATCGGCCTGATCGAAGGGGTTTCCGAGACAACCTCTTCGCTCTCACGCATCCTCTCCGGGTCGGTTTCCGACCGCATGCGCAAGCGCAAACCGCTGACTGTTCTGGGCTACAGCTTCTCGGCCGTGGCCAAGCCGCTCTTCCTGTTGGCTGCCACCTGGCCAATGGTCCTTGTGCTGCGCTTTGCGGACCGCCTGGGAAAGGGCATTCGCACCGCGCCGCGCGACGCGCTGGTCGCCGACAGCATCGCGCCCGAGCAGCGCGGAATGGCTTTCGGCTTGCACCGCGCGGCCGACACGCTGGGCGCGTTGCTCGGCCTGGCGGTCGCCGCCTTCGTGGTGTACCGCACCGGGGCCGCCGCCACGCGGCTGGGGATCGGGACCTTTCACTGGGTGGTCGCGCTGAGCATCATTCCGGCAGTCCTCGGCGTGCTCAGCCTGATCCTCCTCGCGCGCGATCCCGCCCAATCGCCTCGGCCCACCGGCGGCATGGACGCCGAGCAACCCGGGCGCCGCCTTCGCTTCAGCCCGCGCTTCTGGGGTTTCATCGCCACGGTCGGCCTGTTCACTCTCGGCAACTCATCGGATGCCTTCCTCGTGCTGCGTGCGCAGGAACGAGGCCTGACCGTGCTGCAGGTCATGCTCATGCTCGTCACGTTCAACCTGGTCTACACCCTGGCCTCCGTGCCGGCTGGCATGCGCTCCGACAAGATCGGCCGGTCACGCGTGATTCTCGGTGGATGGCTGGTCTACGCTCTGGTCTACGCCGGTTTTGGTTTTGCCCGTCAGGGGTGGCAGGTGTGGGTGCTGATGAGCGTGTATGGTCTCTACTACGCGATGTTCGAAGGAACGTCCAAGGCCTTGGTCGCGGATCTCGTTCCGGTCGAGGCGCGCGGCACGGCCTACGGGGTGTACAACGCGGCCATCGGGGTGATGGCCTTGCCGGCCTCGCTCATCGCGGGCCTGCTGTGGCAAGGCCTCGGGTCGTGGGCGGGCTTCGGCGCCGCGGCGCCCTTTGGGTTCGGCGCGGCACTCGCGCTGGCAGCCGTGCTGCTCATGGGATTTGTCGTGCCTCGACTCAAGTCCACCACCTGAGTCGATAGGCGTTCATCGGGGAGGGGGGCCCTGTGACGCTGTTCGCATTATGCCTGGGTTGGGTTGCGGGAATCGCAATCGAACCCAGTTTTGATTCTCCCCTGTGGGTGTGGCTCGCAGCAAGTGCGGCGCTCACTGCAGCCGGTCTCTTTGCTGTGAGAGGTCGGGCGCGCTGGACCCTATTGACTGCGGCAGCTTTCGCATTCGGTGCCGCTCCGGCGCGCCGGACGAACGCTGGGACAACGACGTCTTGCATCAACTCCACCAGGTGCCGGGTTCGGCTTTCGAAGCAGTAGAAGTGACGAGTCTGATGATCGATCCGGATTCCGGCGCAGCGCGTCAGCTCGGTTTCTGGCTGTATCTGCCGCTGCTCGCCCGCTGACAGGATCCGCAAGCAGTATTCTGAACGAAGTCTCCCTCGACCCCGGTGGCATCTTCGAGCGCCACCGCTTGCATTGGGGCTGCATGTTATTGCGACGGTTGTCACGTCGTCGGCTGTTGGAGCTAGCCTGTCGCTTGCGCGGGCCATAGTGGCCGATGCCACACGGCGCCCGCTCCGCATATCATCCCCTGACAGGCAGGACACAACGACTCCGCTCATCATAGCGGGATGACTTGCGGTCGTGGGATGCGGCGAAACCAAGAACAAGCGGATGGAGGGAGGAGTCCGTATAATATGAGTTGAACTAAGCGCTTCGCGCAAGAACCCCACTGATCGACGTCTCCCTTGATCCACAACAATCTATGATGAGCGCGGCTATAGTCCCTGTTGGATCCGTCTCACCCAACAGGAGGAGTAGCCATGA
>Ga0315277_10002332_pt1 | contig 26531 bp, 26 predicted proteins | sample YL17G05_15_MG_FD_203695 | JGI IMG/M metagenome (GOLD analysis project Ga0315277, IMG submission 203695) | Sediment microbial communities from Yellowstone Lake, YNP, Wyoming, USA - YL17G05_15 | ecosystem: Environmental > Aquatic > Freshwater > Lake > Sediment | place: USA: Wyoming | collected... | reverse complement strand
ACAGGTAGCTCATCCCGAACAGCATCACGCCGGTGGCGGTGATGCCGAAGACGATGTACTTGATGGCGGATTCCATCTGCACGCGCTGGCCTTCGCGCTCGCGCCGCATCGCCACTAGCACGTACAGCGGGAACGACGAGAGTTCGAGCGAAACCACCAGCGTGATGAGGTCAATGCTGCTGACCAACAGCGTCAGACCCGTGACACTCAAGGTGAGGAACAAGAAATACTCCGGTTTCACGTCGCCGCGGATGTCGGGCAGATCACCGCTGAGCAGAACAATCAGCAGATAGCCGATGGCGAAAACGAGCTTCAGCCACTGCGAAAAGGCGTCCACGCGATACGCGCCGTCGAACAGAACCGCTTGCTGGCTCAAGCTGAAGGCGCAGGCGACGATCATCGCGACGGCGGTGGCGATCGCCACACGTCGCGCGTTTCGCAGGCCGTCGTTGCCGAGCGTGAGGATGAACAGCACCAGCGCGCCAGCCGACAGAATCAATTCGGGAAGGAAGGGCATAGGGTTCAGTCGTTGCTCTGGCTGCCAATGCCAGCTTTCACGCTAGTCAGCAGAGAATCAGGGCCAGCTCCGCCTTCGCGAAGCGTCTTGGACTGCGGCAGCCCTCTGCCGCTCTGGTCCGCGGAGTCGGAAAGCGGCAGAGGGCTGCCGCAGTCCAAGACGCTGGCGCGCCTGTCGGAACTAGGCGGCAAACCAGCGACCTTGGTGTTTCCGAGCACCCCCGCCGACTTGGAAGTCGGCGATACAGCAGGTTTGGAAACCTGCGCTACGGCACTGGGCGAGCGTTCCACTTGTTGGAGCAAGTTTTCAACGCTCGCATGCAGCACGCGGGTGAACGGCTGCGGATTGAGGCCGATCCAGAGCACGAACACCAGCAGCGGCGCGAGGGTCAGGATTTCGCGCAAGCCCAGGTCTTTCAGCGCGGAGTGATCTGGATTCCGTGTGCCGCCGTAAGCGACGCGCTGGAGCATGCGCAGGTTGTAGGCCGCGGCGAGCACCACGCCGGGCACGACCAGAATCATCAGCGTGATCGCCCAGGATTGCCCGAGGTGCTTCGCCCAACCGAAGCCGCCGACCATGACGAGGAATTCTCCGATGAAGCTGTTCGTTCCGGGAAACGCCAGCGAGGACAAGGCGAACACGCCGAAAAGGCCGGCGAAGATGGGCATGTGCTTGCCGAGGCCGGCGGTCTTGTCGAGTTCGCGCGTGTGCAGGCGTTCGTAGATGATGCCGACGGAGATGAACAGCGCGCCCGTCGTGACGCCGTGGTTGATCATCACCAGCAGTGCGCCTTCGATGCCGGATTTGTTCAGGACGAAGATGCCGAGCGTGGCGAAACCCATGTGGCCCACGCTCGAATAGGCGACGAGCTTCTTCAGGTCATTCTGCGCCAGCGCCGCAAATCCGCCATAAACGATGGCCACCACCGACAGCCCCAGCATCCACGGCAGGAAGTAGTGCGTGGCGTCCGGCGTGATCGGCAGGCAGAACCGGAGGAAGCCGTACGTGCCCATCTTCAGCAGGATGCTCGCGAGCAGCACGCTGCCGGCGGTGGGCGCTTCGACGTGCGCGGCGGGCAGCCAGGTGTGGAAGGGGAACATCGGCACTTTGATGGCAAACGAAATCGCGAACGCGAGGAAGATCCACATCTGGAACGTCTGGCTGTAGGGCTGGCCCATCAGGTCGGGGATGTAGAATGTGCCGGTCTTCTTGAACAGCGCGATGATGGCGACCAGCAGGAACACCGAGCCGGCCATCGTGTAGATGAAGAACTTGAGCGCGGCATAGACCTTCCGCGGCCCGCCCCAGACGCCGATGAGCAACGCCATCGGGATGAGCATCGCCTCCCAGAAAACGAAGAAGAGCACGAAGTCCAGCGCCGAGAACACGCCGATCATCGCGCTTTCCATGATCAGGAGGCAGATCATGAACTCCTTCACGCGGGTCTTGATGTAAGTCCACGAGCAGAGAACGCACAGCGGCATGATGATCGTCGTCAGCAGGATCAACAGCAGGCTGATGCCATCCACGCCCAGCGTGTAATTGACTTTGAGCCACGGAATCCAGCGCGCGTGCTCGACGAATTGGAAGGCCGCCGTGGTGGTGTCGAACTTCGCGTAGAGAGGCAGCGAGAACGCCGCCGCCGCCAGCATGAACACCAGTGTCCACCAGCGCAGCGCGTTTTCGTTCCGCAGGAACGCCGCGACCACTGCCGCGCCGAGCGGTGCGAAGATCAGCACGCTCAGGAACGGAATCGTCTCAGGGTTGGCAGGGAGGTTCATGGCGTAGCGTCAGAAAATGAAGAGGAAGGCCACCACGAGAATCACCACAGCCGCGAAGGCGATGGTCAGGTTTTCCTGCAACGCGCCGCGCTGGGCAGTGCGGAGGCGGTTGCCCACGCCACGAACGCCGTCGGCCACGCCGTCCACGATGCCGTCAATGACGTAGTTGTCGAACAAGCCCACCAGGAACGCGGTCGCCTTCAGCGGCAGCAGCCCGCCGAGCCGGTAGATTTCGCCCACGACGTTGTCCACGACCTGAACGCGCTTCTGCGCGAACCACAGGAACGCGCGACCTCCCATCCGGTAAAACCAGTCGGTGTCGAGGCTGATGGTCGGCTCGGGCACGAGCTTCTTGATCAGCAGGAAGAAGCCTAGCGCGGTGAAGAGCAGGATCTGCAGCGTCTCGGAGATGTGATAGGCGGTGTAGGGATGATACTCGATCGGCTGGAAGGGGAGCATGTTGTAGAGATACGGCGTGTAGCAGCCGATGAAGATGCAGAGGACGGACGTGATCGCCATCGCGGCGTTCATGTTCCAGCCGGGGTCCTTGGCGCTATCCCACACCTCCTTCGAGCAGTTGTTTTTCCCGAACCAGATGAAGTACGGCACTTTCAGTCCGGTGTGGAGGAACGTGCCCGCTGAGGCGAGCATGAGCCCGAACGCAGCCCAAAGCTTGTGGCTCTCGAAGCCAGCAGCGACGATCATGGATTTGCTGACGAAGCCGCTGAAAAGCGGGAACGCCGAGATCGAGAGGCCGCCGATGAGCGTGAACAGGAACGTCCACGGCATCCGTGAGTATAGCCCGCCGAGCTTCGTGAAGCGGCTTTCGCCGGTCATGTGCAGCACCGAGCCGCAACCCATGAAGAGCAGTCCCTTGTAAAGGATGTGGGCAAAGGCGTGAGCGCAGGCGCCGTTGAGGGCGAGTTGACCCACCGTGGTGTTGAGATCGGCCAAGCCGACACCGGCAACCATGTAGCCGACTTGGCTCACGATGTGGTAGGCGAGCAGCCGGCGGCTGTCGTTTTCGAGCACGGCATACACGACGCCGTAAAGCGCCATGATCACACCCAGCGGGATGAGGATTTCCATGCCTGGCAGGCCGCGAAGGAGGGCGTAAACGGCGGTCTTCGTCGTGAACGCGCACATGAAAACCGAGCCGTTGAACGTCGCCTCGCCGTAGGCATCCGGCAGCCACGCGTGCAACGGGGGCACGGCGGCATTGAGGATGAATCCGATCATCACGAGGTAGGTCGCAAGCGTCGGCTGATGCACGTCGAAGGCCACGAAGGCCAGGCTGTGGGTCGCCTTGTAATGCAGCAGAATGCCGGCGAGGAGCGCCACGCCGCCGGCCATGTGAACCAGCAGGTAGCGGTAGCCGGCCCAGAGCGATTCGGGTCGGCCGCGAAACCAGATCAGGAACACTGACGAGAGGGCCATGAGTTCCCAGAAGAGGAACAGCGTCAGCAGATCGCCGGCGTAAATCGCGCCGATCGAGCCGCCCACGTAAATCCACGCCGCGATGTGTTCGCCGACGCGTTTGACGTGCAGGCCGTAAAGCGTCCCGATGAGCGCCATCAGGCTCATGATGTAACCGAAGACGAGGCTCAGTTTGTCCACGCGCTGGAACGAGAGCGTCCAGTCGAGGAACTTTACGTCGCCATGCAGATCAGCTCCAGAGGCGAATGCCTGGTGGAGGAACAGCGTCCGCACGAACGCCAGAACCGGCACGAGCAGCAGCCAGCCCTTGCGCAAGCGCTGCGGCACGAGCGGCAACAGCGCCGCACCGGCAATGAACAGGAAGGCGGGATGAATCCAGAGGCTACTTGTCATCGTAGTAGTCCTCCCGTTGCATGATGCCCGCGTGACCGTACCACTTCGACAGAATGATGATCAGCACGCAAGCCACGAAGCCGAAGACCGACCAGAAGCCGGGGATGTGTTCCTCCGTCGTGTGCGCGTGTTCCTTGTCCACGATGAACGGCAGCGCGTCCAGCACGACCAACAACGCCAGCACGGCGTAAGAGATCCAGACGACGGCCTTCAGCCGTTTGCGCAGAAATTCGATGAGCTGGACCAGTTTCATGATGCGGGGAACAGGGCTTTGGCGAAGTTCATGAAAAAGTCGGGGTAGAACCCGAGGAGCACCGAGATTGCCGCCGTCATGCACAGCGGAACGACCATCGCCGGATGCGCTTCCGTGTATTTGTGGTGGACGTCCGCCTCGGATTGCTTGCCGAAGAACGCCTGGTAAACCACCGGCGCGAAGTAGGCCGCGTTCAGCAAGGTGCTGGCGACCAGCACGCCGATGATGAGCATCGAACCGGCGTCCAGCGCGCCCAGAAGCATGTACCATTTGGACACGAAGCCACCGACCGGCGGCGCACCGACCATGCTGAGCGAGGCGAGCGCGAACGCGCCAAAGGTGAACGGCATCACGCGCCCCAAGCCGCTCATCTCGGAAATGTTTTTCTTGTGCGTCGCCACGTAAATCGCGCCGGCGCAGAAGAACAGCGTGATCTTCGAGAACGCGTGGTTGGCAATGTGAACGAGACCGCCTTCGACGCCTTGAGGCTTCAAGAGCGCGACTCCGAGGATGACGTAGGAAAGCTGGCTGACCGTCGAGTAGGCGAGCCGCAGTTTCAGGTTGTCCTTGCTGAGCGCGATGATCGAAGCGGTGAGGATGGTGAACGAAACGAAGTAAGCCGTGGGCAGGCCGAGGTTCAGCTTGTCCATGAGATCCACCCCGAAGACATAAAGCATCACGCGGACGGTTGAAAACACGCCAACCTTCACGACCGCGACTGCGTGCAGCAGCGCGCTCACGGGCGTCGGGGCGACCATCGCTCCCGGCAACCAGTGATGCAACGGCATGATGCCGTTCTTAGCGAAACCGAGAATGCAGCACACGTAAAGCGCCGTGACCACGCCGTTGTGCACGTCCGTCGGGATGATGCCCGACCGGACATCGTGCGCGAAGTCGAGCGTGCCCGACAAGACGTAGATCAGCACCATCGCCGGCAGGATCAATCCCTTGGCGGTCGTGGTGAGATAGACGAGGTATTTCTTCCCGCCTTCGTAGCCTTCCTCGTCCTGGTGATGCGCCACGAGTGGGTAAGTCGTCACGCTGACGATTTCGTAAAACAGGTAAAGCGTGAGCAGGTTGTCGGCGAACGCACAGCCAATCGCGCCGAACAACGCCAGCGCGAAGCAGGTGCTGAAGCGCGTTTGCGCATGCTCGTCCAGACCGCGCATGTAACCCGCCGAGTAGAACACCGTAAGAATCCACAGGAACGACGCAGCCACGGCGAAGATCATAGAGAGCGGATCGGCCCGCAGTGCGATGGTTAAAGCATGATGGTTCGCGTCGAGGTCCGACAACAAATTGAACACGGTGAAGTGGAGCGTCTTGCCCGCCTGTACCGCCGGGACGAGCGAAGCGACGATCCCGAACATCGTCACCGCGGCGACGAACGAGCAAGCTTCCCGGACGTTCGGGCGCTTGCCAGTCGCCATGACGGCGCCCGCGCCAATTAGCGGGGCGAGAATGGCCAGGAGCAGACGGTTGTCGTGGACGATCTCCATGGCGTTATCCGTTCAGCTCTGAAAGCTCCTTCGACCCGATCGAGCGGTAATTGCGATACACCGCGATGATGATGCTCAAGGCGATGGAGACATCGGCCGCTGCCAGCGCCATGATGAACAGCACGAAAATCTGGCCCACGGCTGGGTCGGTGACGAAGAAGCGGTTCATCGTGACGAAGTTCAGCGAGGCAGCGGAAAAGATCAGTTCGCCGGCGATCAACATGCCGATGAGCGTGCGCCGGCGCACCAAGCCGTAGATGCCCGCAGCCAACAGGAAGGCCGCCAGCGCCAGGTAGATCTCCGGCTTGTCGTAGCTGAGATTCATGGCTTGGTCCTTCCGTAGCGGGCGATCACCAGCGCGCCGAGGATGGCGACCAGCAGCACCAGCGAGATGAGTTCAAACGCGAAGCTGTAGGTTGTGAGCAACGAGATGCCGATGGCCTTGACCGAACCGGCGTCGGGTTTCACTTCCGGCTTGGCCCAAGCGTGGCTCATGCCCAGCTTGGCGATTCCCCAGAACACCGCGCCGCTGATGGCCAGCGCCAATGCACCCCAGCCAAGCACGGCGCGCGGCGTTTCTCGCGAAGGCGCTTCGTCGGGTTCGGCGAGCATCACGGCGAAGATGATCGTTACGCAAATCGCGCCGACGTAAATCAGGATTTCCATCAGCGACAGGAACGGCGCGTGGAGGAAGTAGTAGAGACCCGCCAGGCCGAAGCAGCACAGCGCCAGACCGCACACGCTGCGAATGATGCGCGTGGTCAGCGCCGCGAGCGATGCGCCCGCGATCGTCGCCAGCACGGCGACGACGAAGACGAACCCAACGGCGTATTCGCTGCCCGGAAAATCCTTCATTGCGGCTGTCCTTGCGTCGGCGCTTGCGGCTGTCCCTCGTTCACCAGTTTGTAGAGGTCAATCTGGGCATACTGGGTCTTGGTCGTGCTGGCGAGGTTGTACTCGCGCGAAAACGCCAGGGCGTCCACCGGGCACACTTCGACACACGAACCGCACAGGCTGCACTTGGTGAAATCCAGCTTGAACTCGCTCACGGACTTGCGCTTCTCGCCCTCGCGTTTCACGCCGTCCACCACAATGCAATCGCTCGGGCAGGCTTTCTCGCACGACTTGCACGCAATGCAGACCGATTTGCCGGTGATGGCGTCTTTGACCAGCATGATGTGGCCGCGGTAGCGCTTCGGCATCTTGAGCGACTCGTGCGGGTAATGGACCGTGACCTGCGGTTTGAAGAACTGCTGGAGCGTGATCTTCATGCCCACGAGCAGGCTCTTGAAGCCCGTGAAAAGTTCTTTGAGCGCTTTCATCATGCGTGCTTGAACAGTTTGAGCATCGCGCTGGTCAGGACGAGCGTCACCAGCGAGATGGGGATGAGGACCTTCCAGGAGAGGTTGAGCAGCTTGTAGAACTGCGTGCGCGGGAACGACCAGCGCACCCAGACCACCGTGAAGATCAAGAGGTAAAGTTTGATGAGGAACCAGAACAGGCCGGACCAGATTCCAATTGGGCTTTGCCAGCCGCCGAAGAACAGGATCGTCGCGAGGCTGCAGCCGACAAGGATGTTCGCGTATTCGGCCATGAAGAATACGCCGAAGCCCATGCCCGCGTATTCCGTGAACGCGCCGGCCACCAACTCGCTCTCGGCCTCCGCCATGTCGAACGGCGCGCGATTGGTTTCGGCCAGCATGCAGATGAAGAAAATCACGAAGGTCACCGGCGCGAGCGGGTTGGCGGGGAGGTTTAGGATGTTCCATTTCCAGAAACCGCCGGCCTGTTGCTCGACAATTTCGCGGAGACTCATTGTGCCGGTGATCATCAGCATGGTAATGACGACGAGCAGCATTGGGATTTCGTAAGCGACGTTTTGCGAGACGACGCGCGCAGCGGAGATGATGGCGTATTTGTTCCGCGACGCCCAGCCACCGAGCATGATAGCCATGACGTTGATCGAACCGAACGCGAACACCATGATGAGCCCGAGGTTGAAATCAATCGCGCCGAGTGCACCGCTAAAGGGAATCGTGGCGAGGCACATCAGGCCCGGTGCCATGACGAGCGCCGGCGCCAAACGGAACAGCGTGCGGTCGGCCGTCGGCGGAACGAGCACCTGCTTGGTCAAAAGTTTGATGGCGTCCGCGATCGGCTGCAGCAAGCCTTCCGGGCCGACTTCGGTCGGACCGGGCCGCCGCTGGAAGCGGGCCGCGCCTTTGCGCTCCACCCAGACCAAGTAAGCGGCGTTGAGGCCGACAAAGGACAGGATACCCACGAGGTAGAACACGAGCCTCACCCAGGGCCAGGCTGGTCCGCTGGCAAAATCGAGAGTCGCCTTCATCGGTCAATGTCAGGAATCACGAGGTCCAGACTGCCCATCACGGCCAGCGCATCCGGCAGGAGCATCCCCTGACAGGCTTCTCCGAACAGCGTGAGGTTGCCAAACGACGGCGTGCGGAGTTTGACGCGGTAGGGGATTTCCTTTCCGTCACTGACGATGCGCACCGCGAACCGACCGCGCGCCGCTTCCACGGCGTAATAGTAGTCGCCCGGAGGCGGCTTGACGGCCTTCGGAACTTCCGGCGCGATGTGCGGGCCATCGGGCAGCTTGGCCACCGCTTGCTCGATAATCCGCAGGCTTTGCTCCATCTCCTCCATGCGCACGTTATAGCGCGCCATGCAATCGCACTCGGGGAAGTGCGGGATGTCGAAATCCAACTCTGGATAGACCGAATACGGCTCGACCTTGCGCACGTCGCACGGCACGCCCGAGCCGCGGATGACCGGGCCGGTCGCGCCGTATTTCCGGCACATCTCGGCGCTGATCGGGCCAATGCCCTCGAGGCGCTTGCGGAGGATGATGTTGTCCGTGACGAGACTCCGGTACATGTCCAGCCGCGGCCGCATGTATTTCACGAACTCGCGCGTGCCGCTCAGGAACTCCTCGTCCACGTCGTTGTAAAGCCCGCCGAACCGGTAGTAGCAATAGGTCAGCCGCGCGCCTGTGATGCCTTCCAGCAGGTCGAGAATCTTTTCGCGATCGTCGAACGCGTAGAGCAGGGGAGTGAACCCGCCGAGGTCGAGCAGAAACGCGCCGAACCAGACGAGATGGCTAGAGATGCGGTTCAACTCGGAGGTGATGACGCGGACATATTCCGCGCGCGGCGGCACTTCGATTCCGGCGGCGCGCTCCACCACGCCCACGAAGGCGTGCGTGTAGTGCATCGCCGAAAGGTAATCAATCCGGCTGGTGTTCGGCAGGAACTGGGCGTACGTGCGGTTCTCGCCCATCTTCTCGTGCATCCGATGGATGTAGCCGCAGACCGGCTCGGCGCGCATGACGTATTCGCCGTCCATCTCGAGCTTCACGCGCAACACGCCATGCGTGGCCGGATGCTGCGGGCCGAGATTCAGGACGAACGTCTCGCGCCCGGTCTCGGTCTTGCCCGTGGCAATCAGGTTCTGGCTAAGCTGCACCGGCGAAATCCTTTCTCAACGGGAAAAAGTCCGCGTCCTCGGGCAGCAACAGCGGCGTCAGGTTCGGATGGCCGAGGAACTTGATGTCAAAAAATTCGTGCGTCTCGCGCTCGTGCCAATTTGCGCCGGGGAAAACGCCTTGAATCGTCGGCAGTTCGGCCTTGTCCCGCGGCACACGCGTCCGGACAACCAGATGCAGCGGGCTGGCCGGATGGAAATAGTCGTAAACGACCTCCATCTGGCCTGCCGCCATCCAGTCCACGCCCGTGATCGTGTCCATGCCGAAACCATGCTGATCCGCGATCTCTGCGGCAGCGACGACTTGGTCCGGTGCGACGGTGACGTCGAGGTGATAGCCCTTGGCCTTCGGATCAACAACCTGAACGGGTGGAGGGGGCGGCGGTGGTGTCGGCGCAGCGGGTTGGCCTTCCGCTGGCGGAGATTGCGTTCCGGCGCTGGCTTGCGGCGGTGTCGTCGTTGCGGTCAGTTTCTGGAACGCCGCCTGCAGTTCGTCGAGCGAGAGGCTCATTCCGGCTTTACCCTCGGCCAGCGGCGTTTGCCCGTGATTTTCTCTTCCAACGCCAGAATGCCCTCAATCAGCGCCTCCGGGCGCGGCGGGCAACCGGGCACAAACACATCCACCGGGAACAGCTTATCCACGCCCTCGACGACGGCGTATTGCCCCGGAAAAACGAATGGTCCGCCGGAAATGGCGCAGTTGCCCATCGCAATCACCCACTTCGGCTCGGGCATTTGGTCGTAAAGCGTCTTCACCGCCAGGGCCATCTTCTTGTTGACCGTGCCGGCGACGATCATCACGTCTGCCTGCCGCGGCGAAGGCCGGAACACTTCCGCGCCGAACCGGGACAGGTCAAAGCGCGATGCCCCCGCCGCCATCATTTCGATGGCGCAGCAGGCTAGGCCGAACGTGAGCGGCCAGAGCGAGTTGGCGCGACCCAACGCCAGCAACTCGTCCAGCTTCGCAAACCGGACGAATGCCGAGCAGTCCGTCTGACATTCCAGAGCGGTTACCTGGGGCTGGGTTTGCGGTTCCATTCAAAAAAGCCTTTCTTCCAAGCGTAAACGATGACGAGCGAAAGAATCGCCACGAAGATGATGACTTCCACGAAGTCCCGGACGCCAAACCCCGGGATCCGGTCGTAAACCAGCGCCACCGGGATGAGGAAGAGCACGTCCACCGCAAACGCCACGAAAATCAGGGCATACAGGTAATAGACGGCGCTGTAACGAATCCAGGCGTCGCCGATTGGCTCCATGCCGCACTCGATCAATTGCTCGGTCTTGTCGGCGTAGGCGCGGGTCTTGCGGGCGGCCAGCAGATGCACGACCACGAACGGCCCGACGGCAAAACCAAAGCCGGCGAGGCAAAAGGCGATCAGATAAATGAGATCAAGCTCAAAACTGTCTTGCATACTGCTGTTGACGTTTAATAAAGCAGCCCGACCAGGTAGCGACTTAACCGAATTTGCCGAACACTACTCATCTATTGCGGCGACCGTGGAACGCGGCGCGACGGGTTGTGGTTTTGCCGTTTTGAGTTTGGCCAGGAAGGCCTCGATTCCTTGGGCCGCACACCGCGCATCGCGAACGACCTGCAGCACTGTGCTTGGCCCTTGGACGAGATCACCACCGGCAAACAGGCCGGCGATGCTCGTCATCTGGTGTTCGTCCACGGCAATGCCTCCGGTGGCGTTCTTGGCCAGCACATTGAATGGCTCGTCCTCCGGGAGTGGCGTGGGTTCGAAACCTAGCGCCAGGAACACGAAGTCGGCTGTAATCTCGAATTCCGTCCCCGGCAAAACCCGGAACGGCTTCTCTCCGTCGGCTTCCGCCTCGCCCAATTCCGTGCGCAGGCAGCGCACGCCGGTGATTTCGCCGCGGGCATTGCCAAGGAACGCCACCGGGGCCGCGAGGAAGACGAACTTCGCGCCTTCCTCGACAGCGTTCTCATACTCACTGCGGATGCAAGGCAGGCTCGCTGCGTCCCGCCGGTAGGCGCATACGACCTCTCGCGCACCAAGACGCAATGCAGTGCGCAGGCAATCCATCGCCATGTCGCCACCCCCGATGACGAGGACTCGCTTGCCGGCGACGTCAATCCTCCCCTTGGCTCCGGCCGAAGCCGTCTGGTCTTGAACGAGCAACCCTAGGGCTTGGTGCACACCCTTTAAGTTGCGGCCCGGCAGATCGAGATCCCGCACCTTGCGCGCCCCGAAGCCGAGGTAAATCGCGTTAAACCTTCCCCGCAATTCGCCATAGGTGAAATCTTCGCCCAGTTTGACACCGAGGCGGAAGTGAACTCCGCGTTTGCGAAGCATCTCAATGCGGCGCTCGACGATGGATTTCTCAAGACGAAACGCCGGCGTGCCGCTGACCAGCAGGCCGCCGGGCACGAGCCGCCAATCAAACACCGTGACTGCAAACCCGCGGCGCGAGAGGGCATCCGCGCACGCCAACCCGCCCGGCCCGGCGCCGACCACCGCCACGGCGAAACCGTTGGGCGGAACGTTGGCCACATCCGCCTCGCCATGCGCGAAGGTGTATTCGTTGAGGAACTGTTCGAGCGAGCGGATGGAAACCGGTTCGGCCTTGCCGTCCAGGATGCAGAGAGCCTCGCACAGGCGCTCCGACGGGCAGAGCTTTGCGGCGATTTCCGGCAGGCAACTCGTGGAATGCAGCACCGCGGCGGCCTCGGAGAAATGGCCTTCCGCCGTGAGCGCCAGCCATTCCGGAATGCGATTGCCCAATGGACAGCCGGTGACGCACTGCGGGTCCGGGCATTGAATGCACCGCGAGGCCTGTTCGCGGGCAGTGGCTTCATCGAAGTGCCCGTAGATTTCCAAGAAATCCGCCAGCCGCTCGGCCGCCGGGCGTTTGGAGGAATCCGCCCGCGGCACGTCACGCCACGCATACTTCGACTTCGCGTTCATGTCGGGCGAGGGCGTGTCGTTCATAAAAGCTGCATCCTCCGTCCCATGCTGGAGCGCATGAGCGAACGGACTTGATGCTGGACATGAGTATATTCAACAAGCCAACAGGTGCAATGGCCAATCCCAGGGCCGACACATCTGAATTTCGACGACCAGCAGGCGGCGCAAATAGGGTGATTCCAACGGCTGTTGAGTGTTTACGCTTGATGCCGCGTTGCTGGGTTTTCGCTCGTCGCAACGGGTTCAACGCCAGCCGGCACAATGTCCCCGGGTTTTCCGCCGCGAAGCCTTCCCCCGCCCGTCCGGTCTCCCGAATCGCTTCCATCATGCCCAACGAGTGGGATCCTTCCCAGCGGGCCCAGTCCGCAAACCAGCCCAGTTCTGGCTCTGATAGTCGCGGCGCGCTTCCAACCGCCCGTGGTCCATCTTCATCGTTTCCAGCACAGCGAGCGTCCCCGCGGCCTTCAAGGGGTTGACCCCGCCGGACGGGGTTGGGCGGTTTGGGCCCCCGTCGTCTGCAGAAGGGTTTTCACCTCCTCCTGCACCATCTTGTAGTTGCCTTTGGGTGCAAGCCGCAGTGTTCGCCTACCGGAGTGAGCCGTCGGCGGCGCCAACGCCGTGAGTGGAATCTTTGATTTAGGTTTGCGGTCTGGGATGCAGACACCGGCGGTTATTATGGCGGCGAAAACAAACCGGTGTTCCCAGCATGCACGTCAACCCTCCTCACTGGGTCTGTTCCATCCACTCGTCGGGCTTCTGCTGGGTGCTGTTCTTGAGCAGCAGCTGGCGTCCTCCCGGCTGGCCTGTGAGCGTGTAACTCCATTCGCTCAGGCTGCCGTTCTGCCACACGACGTAGAGCTTGCCATTGCCGGCGGACCATGTGCCGCGGTCGCGGTCACCGCTCGTGCCCGCGACGCCCGCGTTCCAAGTCTCATTCCCCAACGAATCCGTTCCCCGGACTGACCCGCTGCTTTCGCTCCGGCTTGACCACAGGCAGGTGCCGTCGGCGCGCAGCACGAGGAACCGCGTGCGCTCCGTGCTGAAACCACCCAAGGCACTGGACGAGTAGTGCCAGTATTTCCACGTGCCGATGAGTTGTGGGTCCTTTTGCCCCTCGCCAGCAGCGAAGCTGGCGAAAATCCCGCGCAGCGTTTTCTCGCGTGCGGCGATCTGCTGCTTCTCGCCCAAGCCGACCAGGGCCACGCCATAACCCTTGAGCACCGTGGCAAAGGCATGAGCGCGAACCGTCATTCCTTTGGGATTGTCACCGGCCCACGTGGCGAGCACACCCGGGGCGGCGCCGGCGCGGATCTTCTCCGGCTCACCCGTGCGTTTCAGGAAGGGCATCAATTGCCCGAGTTGCCCCTCCAAAAACTGCACGACGCGCGGGTCCTCGGCGGATTTGATGTCTTCGGCAGCCTCCGCAAACACGAGGTAGGCTTCCGTCGGCCCGTCGGCATTCGACGCGGCATCGGGCGGTATCAGTTGGAGCATCTGGGGGTGTTCCTTGACCTGCCAGTCGGGCGGGTAGGACATGCTCAAGCCCGTCGGGTGCCGATAGGTTTTCCAGGCAGCACCAAGGGCCGGGCCGCCGCTGGGCTCGTTCGTGCGCGACCCCGGAGCCGGGGCGGCCTCGAGCTTGGCGAGGGGATTGGCCGCTGCCGACTTCGCCAGCGGATTCCGGTTTGCGTTTTGGCGGAGGAGTTTATAGGTCGTGCCGTCCGTGGTGAAGGTGAGCGTGTCTCCGTCGAGCGTAGCCTTGAACGTAAAACTGGCGCTCCCGTCGAGGAATGCGCCTTCCAAGACGCCTGATTTCTCCGTGGCCCGAAGTGGGAATGTCTGTTTCCCCATCGTGACGGTGCCGGTGGAGGTCCCGGCGTTTGCCTGCAAATTGACTGTGAGTTCGTCGCCTTTGAACGTGCCAACGAAAGCGCCTGTTGCGGCGACGGCGTCAGTGGCAACAGCCAGGAAAACGGCGAGGGCGGCGCTGGAAAGGAGGAGAGGCGAAGTTTTCATAAGCTGTCAATCCGGGATTGAGGCCGTCGCCAAGAGCCGTTGCCCCACGGCGACTTTTGACGGTTCGATTGAATGCATTTCGGTTTGTGCGCGGAATCCTGGGCCGCAGGCCGCCCGTTCTCCCGTGGGCTGAAAAACCCCTTGGCTGTCGGCTGGCGATTGTCTGCTTTCCTTTCCAGCGTCTTCATCCCGATAAAATCGAGTACTCGATTTGCAGTGGAATCCGGGGCGGACAGCGGTGCCACGGGCTGGTCAAACAGATTCCCGCATCCCCAACTGACATGCGCCGTCATCGCAACCGTGTTCGTGTTGAACAGCGGTATCATATCGCGTGGCCTGATGGGTGACAACTGGATCGTTTCGCTCGGCAGATTCTGAATGTCAAAGCGACCGGGGCCGCCGTATTTGGAGAGGAACAAAGCTCGGCGGTCAAGGAAGCGGTGACGGCCCGTGGACATGGGAGCGCCACTACCACCGGGACTCAGACCGATTTCACCCAAAACGGCGCGGGCCGCGTCGCCAGGGTGGCCGCGCCCACGGTCGACCCTTCGAGGATGGACGTGGTTGGGCCGGCAGCGGTGGTCTTCCATAAACCATCGGGCTACTTTAACACGACCGGGCCGGAATGGTAGATGATGCCGTCGCGCAGGCTCACGCCCGGAGGCAGTGGCCCGCCGTCGTGCAGATACTTGTGGACCGCGTCGCGCCGGGTGAACACGACGCCGGAAATCAGGACCTCGTCGCCGACTTTCAGCGCGCGGATTTTTTCTTCGGTGAATGGGAAACTCAACTTTGTCATGGCCGCATTTCAATCCAAACCAGCCCGAATGTCCAGCGAACGGACGCGAACATTCCAAGTCCCTTGGTTGCGTTCGGTATTCTTACTTTGGCGCAATAATGGCCGTAAAACCTCCGCCCGGCGCCATGGCAATTTCCAGCGATGTGCCGGGCTTGAGCGTTCTCTCCTCCACCCGGATGGCATTTGGTTCGTCTTCGTTCATGGAGCCGTCAACGTAAAGCCGGCCCTCGTATCTTTTATCCGGTGCGAGAAACTGAAGCGGGACGGACAACTTGCGCGAAGTCCAGTCCGTCATCCCGCCGACGTACCATGTGTTGCCGTGACGGCGAGCCATGACGATGTATTCACCCGCCACGCCGGTCACGAAATGCGACTCATCCCACGTCGTCGGCACCTTGACGATGAAATCGAATCCTTTCTGCCGCTCGTATGCCTCGGGCGTGTCGGTGACCATGGGCATCGGGTTCTCGTACACCACGTACATCGCGAGGTGATGACACCGCGTGCCGAGCACGTAGGGATTTTCGTTGCGCGGGACGAACGCCCTCTCCGAAATCGAGCGGAATCCGCCCAGGTGATAATCGAGCGGTCCCGCCAATTGCCGCACGTAGGCGACCTCAACATTGTGCGGCGGCGTGCAGCGTTTGCTCCACTTGAGGTACTCCAGGTTCAGCACGCCTTCGCGATTGAAAAGATTCGGCCACGTGCGCTGTTCGCCGCTGGGCTTGTACGAACCGTGAAACTGGAGGTGGAGCTTGTGCCGGGCGGCGGACTCGAGCGCGCGTTCGCAGAAGTTGACCACTTCCTGATCGTCGCGGTCGAGGAAATCCACCATCAAGCCGCTGATGCCCCAGTCTTCATATTTTTGGAATGCCTCCTCCAGCCGCGGGGGCAGCGCTTTCCAGTGCAGCCACAAACGAATGCCGACCCCTCGTTGTCGTGCGTATTTCACTATCTCAGGCAACTGCAACTCGGGGCGCGGGGTGAGAATGTCAGTGTCCGCGTGCGGCGAGAAGCTTTCCTCCGACTGCGCGTGCCACGGCCGGGTGTCCGCAATAACTGCGTGATAGGCAATCCCGTTCTTGGCGCAGAAATCAATGTAGCGTTTGTGCGATTCCAGGTTCATGCCTGGGACGTGAGGCGGGCTGTGTTCAAATGTGCCGTTCCACCAATGCCACGTGGTTTTGCCCGGTTTCGCCCAACTGAAATCACCCGAGGGCGGGTCATTGAGGCAGACGAGCAGGTTGCTTTCCAGGAGCCGGCCGGCGCTGTCGCCGAGTAACACGACGCGCCACGGGCTGGCGTGGGGCGTCCGGCCAACGACACACGCGTTGGTTTTGCCCGGAGGAGACGACAGGCGCAGATGAAACACTTCCGAATCCGGGTCGGCGTTTGGTTCCAGGTAGAGGCTCGAAAAATCGCGGATGCGCGCCTCCGTCAGGCCCGCGGCCAACCCGTCCGGCCAAACGGCCAACAACGGCAAGTCCACCAGCGGTCCCCGGACACCCGTCAGCGGGTCGCGGTGAAACTCGGATTCGTGGTCGTTCGTGAACCGGTCCCAAGCGGTGTAATGCAACGTCGGCATACCGGCGAAGCGAACGTCGCCCAACTCGCCGGTGAGGGTGAATTGTTTTCCTTGCTCCGGCAGGCGATAGCGGAAGGCGACGCCATCGTCGTAAGCAACCAGGTCAATGTCCCATTTGACGCCCGTGCGGTCAGTGAAGTGCGCCGTCGCGCGTTCACACCGGTTCACGACCTCCTTCGTTTTTCCGCACGGCAGCGGGAATTTTTCAGCGATCTTGCTGCGCTCAATGTTCTCCAGCGTCGCCGCACCGGATAATTCGCCACCCTCCGCCAGACGGACCGTGAACGACGTAATGTCAATCACTGCGCGGCTGCCGCGGGAAATGTTGAACCCCAACCCATTGGTTTGCGCGCCGAGGCCAGTCAGTTCAATCGAGTTCTTTCCATCAGGCGAGCGCACCTGGAGCGGCAAAGCCGCGGCGTCGCACGATGCCCGCAGTATCGCCATGCACACGGCCGCCAGTAATAGACAAGGATTTGAGAGATGGTTGCTCACGACTCTTCCAGACAGGCGACGGGACCGGATGTTGTCGGCGGGCTTGGTTTCTTTACAGGTTTTCATGGCATCACTTCGAGCAATGGCGTGCGTGCTGATCAAATCACAAACGGCGGTTGCGTCACCGCAGTGAAACCTTCTGGCACTCGCAACTGCACCAGATGCTCCGCAAACGCGGCGTTCGACGCGGTGCTGGCGGCGAAGTCCGCTCCAAAAGCCAAACACCCGCCGCCGACCACGGCGAGTAACAATACACTGAACCGCAACGCTAGAACCGCCGCTTGCCAAACCGTTGGGCAACTGCTATTCATATCTCGGCTTTGGAATGGGACTACCCGTTCGGCGCTGGGCCTCTGGCAATGCCGGAGGCCCTTCGCGTTTCAGTCCCCAACCCTTCGTTTCGCCCGCCGAATCCGCTGCAACAAACGGATTTCATTCTTGCGGGCAAGTTCATGCTCCCAGATTCGCAATACCCGCCAGCCTCTCTTCCGCAAAGCGCGAGACACGGAACGGTCACGGGCTTTGTTCCGAATCATTTTGGCCCGCCAGTAGGTTTGATTGCTGCGTGGTGGTTTTGAGTGTTTCAAGCAGCCGTGCCAGAAACAGCCGTCCACAAAAATCGCAAGCCGCGCCTGCCTGAAAACAAAATCTGGTTTGCCAAACACTGATTGATTGCGTCGCCAACCGATGACTCGATTTCGCCGCAGCAATTTCGCCAGCGCCAATTCAGTGTCTTTGTTGCCGCGCGAACGAATGCACGACATAACCTCCGAACGTTTCCGTTTTGAAAAAACATCTGCCACAACCGCTAGCCTTGCGCAACGGGCTCACCCGCGTCCACCCACTGAATGTACTTCTCCCGGTCAAAGCCGGCTGAAGCCAGAAGGTCCGCAGCCTCATCACGCAGCGCGGCTTTCATTCCGGCATCCGCTGCGAGCTTCCCATCCACATCGGCGATATTCGCGACGGATTCGGCCAGCTTCACCGCGCTCTCCATTTCACTCGGGAAAATCTTCGCCGCGACTTCGAGCTTCGACATTCCAGTAGCGTCTACTGGTGGAGCAAAATTTGGCGTCATCTCGAAGGCCAGCGAAAGCATCACCGCGCCTTTTTCTTCGTTGATTGAGTATCGAAAGCTGCGGCGCATTCCGACGGTCCACTTCGGACTTGGGGATTGACCCAGACGCAACAGCCATTTGCCCAGTGCCACGCCGAAGAGACGAAGCAGTTCGTCTCCGGAGAGACCACCGAGATTCACGCTCATCGCTTCGCCCTCCAGAGAAGCGCGCGGCAACAGGCCTACCATCTTTGCCGCGAAGTCCGGGTGAGCGCCGAAGTTTTCCCGCGTCGGTTTGCACAGACGCTGCATCCATTCTTTATCCACGACCGCCGGCTCGACCATCGTAGTGATGAACAGCAGCCAGTTGGTTTTCTGAGCCGCGAACTGGTATTCGAGCAGGCGGTTCAGGGCGGTGTAGTAAGGCTCAACGTCTTGCGCGGTGTTCGGGAACATCGAGCCGCAGAGGTCAAGGTTGACGATGTGGTAGGGGCCGTAATTCCGAAGATATTTGTAAGCCGGGGAATTGGCTCCGGCTATTGCCTCAAATCGGTCCTTCAAAACTTGCGAATCAGGCAGCACGCCGGCCAGCGACGTGACCGCGTTGTTTGCCACATACACGTCGGTCCCCACTTCACTGGAGCCGTGCCCTTCGTTAAAGCCGAGATAGCGGATGAAGCAGTCCAGTTGGCTGACTTCCGCCCACATCGAGCGCACGTCGAGGAGATGGTTTCCGGGGATGACCAGACAGCGAAGCGGGTGAGTCACGAGCATGGTGCTGTGAGAATGTCCCGCTGCGTCTGAGGGCTTCTGGAGGTCAGCCCGCCACTTGCCGTTAATATTTCGCTTCGTGAGTTCGTTCCACTGGTGTCGCCGGATGAACTGTTTCCGCACTCTGTGCCACGCCAGGAACTCAGTGCGTGGCGGGGCAATGTGCTCCGGCCGTTTCTCCGGGATGATTCCATCTCCGATGTCAGACCCCGGTGAACTCATGCTCAGTTTTCCAGCAGGACGATTTCGAGAATGTCCCGGATGAGTTTCTCCTGTTCCGCGCAAGACAATGCGTCCAACAAGCCCATGCCATGAAGAAGTTGCGCGATGCCGACGGCTTTCTTTTCTGCGAGTTTCAGCCGGTTGGCTTCGACTTCGGTATGGCGGGTCTGGGTCGAAGGAGGAATCACCACCTCCCGGTGCAGAACGATTTTCCCGTCTCGACGCAGTTTCGCGGCCTCCGCTTTGCGGGTTGGTTCCAACAATTCAACCTCGGGCACATCCTCGATGCCGCGTGATTTCAACGCCGCCCGCACTTTCACCGCAACTTTCTCCCGAGTCTGTACTGCTTCGTGTCGCCGCTCCGTCGTTCGTATTTGCTTGGAGAGTTCCTTGCTCCGATTGCTCAACTGGCGAAATGCCGAGTGCAGCCATTTCGTGAGAAACTGGTAGTGCGTGTGTGCGTAGTTAAACGACTCGCGGTCAAGGTTGATTGCATCGTCCAAACCTTCACTCACGAAGATTTCCGCAGTGACTTGGGATTTGCGGGTTATTTCTGAAGTTTCATATCCCATGAACTCGTTGTCGAACAGCGCACCCGACGCGTTGCCGACCCGCAGTATCACGCCCTGATGTTGCTTAGGGACAATCTTTGGCGCCCAGAACAAGTAAGCCTCGAATTCCAACGGGCCGCCGCTAAGTTCGCGCGGTTTCCCGGCAAACTCTTCACGCTGCCGCCCGACAAAAAGCAGCGGAGTCTTTACCGCGTTCTCGGTTCGGGGCAAGTCACGGCAAAGAACGGGTCGCAAGAGTTGAACGCCGTCCATGAATACCTCGAAGCGTCCGGCAGTGGCGCCGTCGGGCGATTTCAGTTTCAGCACCTTGCGCGGAGACTTGCCCTTCGGAACTTCAATCGGGCGGGATTGCCCCTTCAGGCGGTTCTCGACCTCGAAGAAAAGTACCTCGCCATCATTTGGGAGGTCAAACGGATGGCCTTCGAGGTAGGCTAACGGTGCGGACAGCGCGAGCGTCCACAATGACCACAGGTAGTTGTCACAGACTTTCCGCAAGTCCACAGACTCCCGGACGCTCGTGAGCGAACGAAGCTTTTGCACCAGCTTCTCGAATCGTTCTCTTGGTCCATCGGCTTCAGTCCACGGCAAGGCAGGTTGTATGGAGAGGAGGCCAGTCTTCTTTTCCATTCGGCCGATATGCACTTCGGGCGGCTCCGTCTTCTCAGCCTCCGAGTCTTCTTTTTGGTAATCCTGCCTTGCCCAAACATCATCGCTCGCGAGTTCGTCACGGGTGCGCGGGAGCAAATCGAGCAGTTTGATCTCTGTTCCCTGCGCTTTCTTGTCTGTAGTCGGCTCGCGCCAAATCCGAAAGTGGCCCGTCTCGTATTTACGCGCACCCTGCTTCTCAAGCGGCAGGACAACTTGTTGTTCATCCCTCTTGCCAAGCGTGATGTCCGCTACCGTGCGAAATCCATCACCCGCAGTCTTCGTGATGATGAGAAAATGCCGGGTGAATTGCGCAACGGAGAAAAGACCGATGCCGAGTTTGCCAATGAGCTGACGCCCGCCCTCGCTGCGGTAGACGTTGGCGTGTGAAGTCACCCCCAGTTCTTTGCCCTTCTCGCTCCGCTTCGCGCTTACACCGATGTGCTTCACTAACTGAGTGAGCACTTCCGGGCTGAGGCCGCGGCCATTGTCGCGCACCGTGATTTGCCCAAATCGCGGTGCGTCCGTTAAAATCACCACCTCTGTCGCATCAGCATCGTAGGCGTTGGAGACGAGTTCACGCAGGGCGGATGCGGGCTGGCGGTAAATGCCTTCGGTGATGCGAGCGAGAACCAACTCGTCCGTTTCCAGTTTTCCGTCTGCCGGAGACCCCGGTCTAGCCGCGAGGATCCGTCGAGAAAGAGCTTTGTCCTCCTGCTCAGGCATTGGAGTGAATTGGCAAACCAGAGGTTTCAGCAAGCACCTGTAAAACTGCGCGAGCGAGGGGAGGTGGAACGGCGTTGGTCACTTGTTCCATCTGGTTGGCGAAAGACCCGTAAACTCGGAATGAGTCTGGAAATCCCTGAAGTCTGGCAGCTTCCCGCACGGTAATACTGCGCGGTTCTTTGAAGTGCGCTGGCGGCGCTCGGTGGCCGGAAAACAACGTGTTTGAGAGCCGAGTCGGATGCAGACGGCGGTAAGACATCGGGCCAGCGCCAGGGTCAATGGCCGCAATCTTCTTCATCACTCGCTCAGAGTGCTGCATTGCGAAATGATTGTGAACGCAGCCGTAGTCAGTTTCGTCATCATAGTCCTCAGGGCGGACTTGGGGCTTCGACAATCCCTTCAACGCTTCTCTCGCACCGACGGAATCTGTCTTGAAGTCCTCCAACCGCTCCATGACGGTTTGGTTATTCAACGGCTGCCTAGTCACTAAGAAGAACGCGCGCTTGCGTTTTTGCGACACTCCGAACTCTGATGCATCAAGGACGATGTGTGTGACTTGATAGCCTCCCTGCTCAATTGTTCGCACGAATTTCCGAATTCGGCCGCCGTGCTTGTTGGCCAGCAGCATCGAAACATTTTCGATCAGAGCACAGTCGGGCTGGAGTTTTGAAACGGCGCGGGCCACGGCAACCAACACCTGATTGCGCGCGTCAGCGGGGTCGCGCGATCCGGCTGCAGAGAAACCCTGACAGGGCGGCCCAGAAAGAATCACCGTTGGTTGTCCGGCTGCCTTGAACGGCGCTAACAACGTTGCGCAACCCGCGAGAATATTTTCAGAACGAACACTCCCCCCCCAGACTCTGGCCGCAGGAAAATTTTTGGAGAACGTTTTCAGGGCGCTCGGATTCACGTCAACGCCAGCTACTATCTGAAGGCCGAGTTTGTTCGCAGCAAGAGATAGCCCCCCCAAACCACAACACAAATCAATTGCGCACGGCGTGGTGGGTGCGATGCATTGGAGGGTGGTGTTATGTTGCGAACGTTTTGACTGTCGGTTCGTGCCGTTGGCTGCTTGTTCGGTCGTCGAAATCACTTGGTTGCCTGTTGGATTGTTACACGCGAGCCGGTCTCATTGCCACCATTTTAAGATGCGTGAAACTCTGCGGCGTTGGATTCAATCACGTTCGTTGTTCATGGCCTTTTCAACGACCCACCATCCGCCAGCCATTCCTCGAAGCGTTCGATCCATTTGTCGGCGGGTTTTGGGTCGTTCGCCCGCAAGCCAAAGCCGTGGCCCGACCCGGCGTAGATGTGCAGTTCGGTGGGCACGTTGATTTGTTTGAACTTGAGATAGACGCCGGCCAGGCCATCCAAGACGTCGGGCCGGTCGTTGCAGCCGGAGAACGCCGGCGCCGAATTCGTGGCGGATTCGTGTCCATTCGTGGTCGCTCAATACAACCACTTCCCGATTTTCCCCGCCGCATCCAGCGTCATGTTCTGACGCCGATACGCCCAGCACATGTAGCACTCGGAATTCATGATTTCCTGCCGGTGCGGTACGGGACGGGCGATTCCGACAGGATGCCCGATCCGCTGTGCGCGCCGGATTCAAAGACGACGCGAACCGATGCGCCCAAGGCTTCGGCAACCCGTCGCAACATGCTCAAGGAGTGTCCCTCGTAAGACGGCGATTCCAGCCGGCTGATGTGTTGTTGCGATGTGCGCAGCTTGCGGGCGAGTTCCTTCTGGGAAACGCCGGCCTGCTCGCGCAAGGCGGCGATTTGCATGGCAATTTCCCAGGCTTCGCCCGCCTTTTCAAAGCGCTCAGCGAAGGCGCGGTCTTTCAGTTGTTCCGCCAGGAAGATGTCGAAATTTGTCTTTCTCATGTTCCGAACCTTGCCTGCCAGTCTTTCATGCGCTCCAGCGTGGCCTTGCGGTCGCGCGCGGGGATGGCCGCACAAATCTTCACGCCCAGCAACGTCGTCTTGCCGCCGAAACCCATCGGGCCGTCAGTTTCAAGATTTTGCGCCATGAGTTTTGGTCCGGTAAGGAACGGGCGTCTCGCGCAACGCCTCAGTTTCCGTGGCGGAAATCCAAACGGCTTTGCCCTCACGCCACACGGCGAGCGGCCTGCCACGGCGCTGATGATCTACCACAACTTTTGCCACCGCGTCGCTCAACGCCCGCATGGCTTTCTGCGTTAGAGACGGTTTGGTTGCCTTTTTCATGGTGCGAATTGTCGCCGCAGTCGCTCATAAAGTTCCGAATCGCCAACCTCAGTTTTGCCCGACTTATCGTTGAAAATCAATCGCGGCGTGTCGGACGAATTGTCGAAGAAGTGCAGTGTGTCGAACAACGGGCGGTAAAGCGCGAACAGGTTGGCGAGCGAGCGGCCAAAGCGGCGACGGACATCGCGCTCGGGAACATTGTGCCCTCCACCTTCCGCGCGGTCCCGAATGCGGAGCAACGCCAGTTCCACGCTGGGAATCCACAGGTAAAAAATGTGCAACCGAAAACCAGACTGCTTCATGCGGCGAAGCAATGGCACATACGCGCGCCCAGAAAGCGTGGTTTCAAAAGCGAAATCGGTCCGGGCATTGGTGAATTCGGTAATCCGCTCCAACACCATGCGCCCCGCGCGCAACAGGCCGGCGTCAGGATCGAACGGGGACAGGCCACGAGCAATCAGGTCGGCGTTGATGAAGTTGCGGCAATTGGCGTAGCGCGGCAGAAATTCCGTCGCGAATGTGGTCTTCCCTGCGCCATTCGGCCCAGCAATGACGTAGCAGTTCGCTGGCTTACGTGGCATACAGAAACGATTGCAGCTGGTTGGCTCGCTTCGCGTTTGCTAGCGGTCGGTCAATACAGCCACTTCCCAATCTTCCCCGCCGCATCCAGCGTCACGCCCTGACGCCGATACGCCCAGCACATGTAGCTCACGCTCACGAAATACGACGCCGGCAGGCGGTTGGCCGCGCAGATTTTCACGCCCAGTAACGTCGTCTTGCCGCCGAAACCCATCGGGCCGATGCCCAGTTCGTTCGACGTTTTCAAAACGTCCTGCTCAAGCGCGTCGAGTTCGGGATTTGGATTGCGGTCCGGAATCAGCCGCAGGAACTGCGTCTTGCTCATCTCGTAGCCCGTCGCGCGGTCGCCGCCGATGCACACGCCGAGGATGCCCGGCCCGCAGCCTTTGCCCTGCGCCTGCAACACCGTGTCGAGGATCGCCTTGCGGCAGCCGTCGAGGTCGCGGTTCGCCTTGATGCTGCCATCGGGGAGCGAGTATTGCGCGCCGACATTTTCGCAGCCGCCGCCCTTGAGCACGAGCCGCACGCTCACGTCCGGCGAGCGATGCTGATGAAAATGAAACGCCGGCGCGCCCGGCCCAACGTTCGTGCCGTCGTTCTTGCCGGTGAGCGAGTCCACGGAGTTCTGGCGGAGATAGCCCTTCTTCGTCGCCAGTGTTACCGCTTCGCGCGCGGTGTCGGCGAACGTGATCTGGTCGTAGCCGACCGGGCAATCAACGTAAAACAAAATGCTGCCGGTGTCCTGGCAGATGGGCTGGGATTTGGTTTTCGCGAGCGCGATGTTCTGGTCAATGATCTTCATCGCATTCGCCGCGAGGGAATTTTTCTTTTCGTTTTCCAGCGAAGTCAGGATGGCTTGGTGGACGTCGTCGGGGATTTCGGCGGACGTGCGGCGGATCAGCTCGATCAGGGAATTTTGCAGTTCACTCATAATGACGGGCATAATCTAGGGAAAGAGCGCGCTGTGAGCAATGGCGGGTTGCGGGCGAATTTCCGTTGGCGCGGAAGTGCATCCTCCTTGTTTTGGGCGCGAGCTGCCGCGCATAATCCGGCGCATGTTGCATCCAATCCTGGCCGTGGGTGGTGGAGTGGACGTGCATCCCGCGTGGCTGCTGCCGTTCGTGCTGCTGCTCCTGTGCATCGCGGTGATGCCGTTCATCAGCCATCGCTGGTGGGAACGGCATTACCCGAAGGTGTCGGTGGGGCTGGGCGGACTGGTTGCAGCGTATTACGTGTTCGGGTTGCGCGACGCGGAGCGGATGGTGCACGTGGCGCATGAATATGTCAGCTTCATCGCGCTGATTGGTTCGTTGTTCGTGGTGGCGGGCGGAATTCACATCCGCGTGAAAGGCGAATCCACGCCGGCGGTGAACTGCCTTTTCCTTTTGCTCGGCGCAGTGCTGGCCAATGTCATCGGCACGACCGGCGCCTCCATGCTGATGATTCGTCCGTGGCTGCGGATGAACAAATACCGGGTGACCGCGTTTCACGTGGCGTTTTTCATCTTCATCGTCAGCAACGTGGGCGGATGCCTCACACCGGTCGGGGATCCGCCGTTGTTTCTCGGCTATCTGCGCGGCGTGGCGTTTGGGTGGACGCTGGCCCATTGCTGGCCGGCGTGGCTGGTGGCCGTAGGCGGACTGCTGGCGATCTTCTACGTCCTGGACCATCGCAATTTTCTCCGCGCGCCGGCGCCGGTGCGCGTGCGTGAGACGGCGCACGAGACGTGGAAGTTCGATGGCTTGCACAATCTCTTCTGGCTGGCGGTGATTCTGGGTGCGGTGTTCATCGAGCGGCCGGCGGGACTGCGCGAACTCCTGATGGCGTTGGCGGCGATTGCGTCCTTCGTGTGGACGCCGCGGTCCGTGCATGAAGCGAATGACTTCACGTTCCGGGCGCTGGTCGAGGTCGCGTGGCTGTTCGCCGGGATTTTTGCGACGATGGTGCCGGCGCTCGATTACCTGCAAAGCCATGCCCACTCACTGGGCTTGGATTCGTCGCTCAAGTTCTACTGGGCCGCCGGCTCGCTTTCCTCGGTGCTCGACAACGCGCCGACTTACGTGACGTTTCTCGCCGCCGGGATGGGGACGCACGATTTGAGTGTGGCGGTGCAGGCGGACGTGGCGGCCTACGCAGCGAAGTGTCCGCGCGAACTGCTGGCACTCTCGATCGGCGCGGTGTTTTTCGGCGCGATGACTTACATCGGCAACGGGCCGAACTTCATGGTCAAGTCCATCGCCGAGCACGCGAAGGTCCACGTGCCGGGCTTCGGAGGTTACCTCGTCCGCTATGCGCTGCCGTTCCTGCTGCCGGTTCTGGCAGTCGTCGCGTTGCTTTTCTTCTCGCGCTGGGCGGTGTTGTGAGATGATGGAACGCCGGGTTTGCGCCCCCGGCGTGTCAAAACTCTTTAGAAATGTCCCCTTGTTAACTCACGAGAAAATGTCCCCTTTGTGAGTTGTGGTTCGATGCTTTGTTCCCGCAAGATCCGCACGATCACTTTCCGCCCCGCCAGGCTCAACGCC
>Ga0315277_10002331_pt1 | contig 26534 bp, 22 predicted proteins | sample YL17G05_15_MG_FD_203695 | JGI IMG/M metagenome (GOLD analysis project Ga0315277, IMG submission 203695) | Sediment microbial communities from Yellowstone Lake, YNP, Wyoming, USA - YL17G05_15 | ecosystem: Environmental > Aquatic > Freshwater > Lake > Sediment | place: USA: Wyoming | collected... | reverse complement strand
TGCGCCCCTACCATAGACCGAGAATAGGCTGGTTAGGTGTAGCGGCGCGATTTATCGCGCCGTGGATGGTTTGGGCGCAATCAATTGCGCCCCTACAATAGACCGAGAATAGGCTGGTTAGGTGTAGCGGCGCGATTTATCGCGCCTTGGATGGTTTGGGCGCAATCAATTGCGCCCCTACAATAGACCGAGAATAGGCTGGTTAGGTGTAGCGGCGCGATTTATCGCGCCTTGGATGGTTTGGGCGCAATCAATTGCGCCCCTACAATCGGCCGAGAATAGGCTGGTTTTGTATAGGTGGGGGTGGGCAAGGAATTTACCCTTTTTGATTTCAGGCTGAAAAAGTAATAGAATAGATAGGTTGGATGGATTGGAATAATGGGGAAAAGGGAACTCCTGAGAATTCAAGCTGAGATAGAAATTCATTTTAAAAGCTTTGACCAATTTTATAAGGAATATACCGCGAATATCTCCAAGGGCGGTCTGTTCATCAAAACCAAAAATCCCCTTCCTCCCCAGAGCGTAATTGAGGTCAAGCTGTTTCTGCCTGACGAGAAAAACCCGGTCTCTGCGGTGGGCGAGGTGGTTCATACGATTACCCCGGAGTTTGCCCGGGAAAAAGGATGGGACTCCGGGATCGGGGTGCAGTTGATTGATTTTGAAGAAACCGTGCAAAAGCGGCTGGAAAAATATATTCATCAGCAGGCGAGCGAAAAGCCCTCGGTAATCTTGGATCGCAGAAGACACAGCAGATCCGTGATCCGGATGAAAGTTCGGTTCCCGGACCTGACCACCCTGCTGGAGAATTACGCCAAGGACCTCAGCCAGGGCGGAATTTTTATCCCCACCAATGACCCCAAGCCCATCGGGATCGTGATCAATCTCACCCTGATTCACCCGGAAACCGGCGAGGAGGTGGAGCTTCTGGGAGAAGTGGTCCGGGTGGTTACCGAGGGGGAGGCGCGCGAGAACAAGGACCAGAAGCTCACTCCGGGAATGGGCGTTAAATTCATAGATGTCACCCGGGAACAACAATCCGCCCTGGAGAAATTTCTGGCCGTGGAATATCCGCTCGGGCCGGATCAAGAGCTATGAAGATCATCGGCATTGACCTCGGCACCACCAATTCCTGCGCCTCCATCGTGGAGAGAGGCCAGCCCAAAGTCATCCCTTCCAGCCAGGGATACCTGACCATTCCCAGCGTGGTGGCTTTCTCCCCGGAGGATAAACTCCTGGTCGGAGCTGACGCCATGCGTCAGATTTTGACCAACCCGGAAAACACGATTCAGGGATCAAAACGACTCCTGGGCCGGGAATATAAATCCTGGGTGGTGCAAAAGGTCAAGCAGAGCTTTCATTACGAGATTGTGGAAGGCAAGTTCGGGGAAGTGGAAGTCCTGGGAAATAAAAGGCCGTTTGCCGTCCCGGAAATCGCCGCGTTGATCCTGCGATATATCCGCCAGGTGGCCGTGGAATATCTCAAGGATGAAGAGATCAAGGCCGTGATCTCGGTTCCGGCTCATTTTAACGACCGTCAGCGGTCCGCGGTGCGCCGGGCCGGGAAAATGGCCGGACTGGAGGTGGTCCGGATCATCAATGAGCCGACCGCGGCCGCGCTGGCTTATGGATACAAGAAACAGGTAAGCAGGAATCTGGTGATTTATGACCTGGGTGGAGGAACTTTTGATGTGACGGTGATGAATATTGAGGACAAGGTTTATCAGGTTTTGAGCACGATGGGAGATACTTTTTTAGGCGGCATTGATTTTGATAATCGGGTGGTGGAGTATCTGGTGGAAAAATTTGAGCGGGAAACCAAAATTTCCCTGGCCGAGGATCGGATCGCCCTGCAAAGACTCCGGCTCGCGGCCGAGGATGCCAAGAAAGAGCTGAGCGTGAGAAAAGAAGCGGAAGTGAAATTGCCTTTTATTTCTTCCGGTCCCGGGGGCCCGATCAATCTGGATTATCGGCTCAAGCGGGAGGAGCTGGAACTTCTTACGGATAGCCTGGTGGATAAAACCCTGAAGATCTGCCAATCGGCCCTGGAGGCTGCGGGCTTAAGCCCGGAGAAAATTGATGACATCGTCCTGGTCGGCGGCCAGACCCGGATGCCGCTGGTCTGGGAAAAACTGAAGAATTTTTTCGGCAAAAGCCCCTCCAAAGGCGTGCATCCGGACGAGGCGGTTGCCATCGGCGCCGCGATTATGGCGGATATAATCACCCGGGGCGAGACCGGCGTGTTATTGCTGGATGTGGTTCCGCTCTCCATCGGCCTGGGCCTTCCGGATGGCCGGTTCAAGGAAATCATTCCCAACAATACCACGGTGCCGGTGAAAAAATCCATGACCTTTACCACCCATAAAGATAATCAATCCTCGGTTAAGCTCGTGGTAATGCAGGGAGAAAGCGTCTGGGCCAAGGATAATGAATTGCTCAGCAAAGTTGCGCTCACCGGCCTGCCGGCCAGGCCCAAAGGAGAGGTGAAGGTGGAAGTCACCTTCTCGGTTGATACCGAGGGAATCCTCACCGTCTCCGCCCAGGATAAAGCAACCGGGAAAGAAGTCACCACCCAGATCACGGCCCGGGCCGAATAATTGAAAAATTTGAAAATAATCCTGATTTTGCTTTTCAGCCTGTTCTTGATCCCGGCTTCCGCGCTTTCCCAGGAAAAAGTTCCCTCAGAAGAAAACCCGGCCGGAAATGAAATTCATCCCGAGCCCGGGGAGTATGCTGTTGATGTCCTGCTTCCGCATCTCTGGGAAGGAACCAAAGCCAGCTTTTCCCGGCAAACCATTCCCTACTGGGCGCTCGCCGGTTTGGCCGCAGGATTGGCCGCCACCCAGGATAAAACGGTTCACGAATACTGGCTGGATCACCACCCGCTCGGAGATTGGACCGCGCTCGGGAACGGCTGGGGAAATGGAGATAATCAGGCCGGGCTTGCGATCGGATTCCTGGGTTTGGGATGGATCGCCAATGATCAGAACCTGGCCACCACCGGCGAGGTTCTGATGGAAGCGCAAATCCTCAACGGCCTGCTCACCACGGCAATGAAACAAATCACCGGCCGGGAGAGGCCGGATCAATCGGGGAACGATTCCTTCCCCTCCGGTCATACCAGCGATTCCTTCTGCTTTGCCGCAGTCATTGATGACCGCTATGGCCATTACTTTGGAATCCCGGCCTACAGTTTGGCGCTCCTGACCGGGTTAAGCCGGATGGAATCTGATAAGCACTGGCTTTCCGATGTGGCCATGGGCGCCGGCCTGGGAGCCATCGTTGGATATTCGGTTTCCAAAAATCACGACGACTATCCCTATGAAAAACGCTGGCGCCGCACCGATAAAAAACTGGTTGAAAACGCCCGACTGATCCCGATCCTTCCGGAAAATGAAAAAGGCGGCCTCGGAATCGGAATTTACCTGCCGCTTGATTAACTCTGCTCAAAATCCTTTCAAAAATCCCCGCTTTGCCCTCGCCTGAATAAAAAAATGCGGTGGATTCCGGAACCCGGAATCCACCGCTTTCCTGATCCAAACCTGTTTAAAGCCAATAAGACCAACACCCGTCAGAGGTTAATCAATTAACCTCTGGCGTTCCGCCCTGGGCTGAGCTATTTTATTAGCTCAGCTTTTACTGGGCGGTTCCGCCGGGAGCCGGGGCCGGAGCCGGGGCTGGAACCGTCGCGCCAGGAGCCACTGCCGTAGCGCCCGGAGCCGGAGCCGCAGTCGCGCCCATAACCGGAGCTGGCTGCTCTACCGGAGGAGCTGGCTGTTCAATCGGGATTTCCTCTGGAGGAGCCTCTTCAGCCGCCTTCTTCTTGCAGGAAAAGCCCGTCACCATTACCAGCGCCAAAACCAACACCATCAATCCAGTGATCCATTTAAACATTCCTTCTTGCACCTCCTCTTTCTATTCTTGAATTAACAATATTAGACCCAAATTTCCCTTTGTCAAGTCCCTTATTCCTTGGATAATATCCTCCGCCCTTTTTCGCCTTTTTTTATTTCCCGGCCGGCCCTGGCGCCGACGGCTCCCCGGTTCCGGGGTTAAGACGGTTGACCTCGCCATTGATCTCTTCCGCTAACTTTCTCAACTCCTGATACCGATCTTCCAATTCCTTCTTGATCTCCGGATGACTATCCCGGTATTCTACAAAAGCCTGTCGGGCCTCCAGGTTATCATAAGTCTTTTTCAAATCCGCATAGCCGATATTATGTTTCTCGCTTACCTCGTTCATCTCCGCGCTTATTCCTTCAATCAGATCTTTCTTCTTGGCTTCAAACTCGGCCGTATCGGTTTTAGTGCTTTTCAAAAGTTTTAAAAACTTTTTCTGATACTCCTGGTTAATCTTCAGCCGCTCCACCTCAAACTTGAAAAAGCTCTCTGCATCCACCAGCCGGCCTTCGGGTTCCGCTGGAGAAACCGGCCCCGGATTCGGTTGCGCCGCGGTCGGAGTCGCTGGTTTAGCGGCTTCGCTCTCCTTTTTTTCCTTTTTACAGGAAAACGGCAAGAGCAAAACCAGGACCGTAATTACAAACAGGATCTTTTTCATTGATTCCTCCAAATTGGATAATAGCATAGAAGCCTGAAATTAAATGTCAAGCGAATGAGCTTCCGGCCCGATTTTTCAGACCAATTCAACCCTGCTCTCAGAGGGATCATTCCGGGCAGGTTTCCAGATCGGGAAAATCCGGTTTATAAGCTTTCGTTTGACCCGTTAACCGATTAAAGATATATTCCCCTGCAAATGATTGAAAAGCCGAAAATTCTGCTCATTTCTTACATTTATCCCCCGGCGCCCGGCGGCGGCAATCTCCGATTGGTGAGATGGACCCGAGCGCTTTCCCGGGCCGGGTATGAGCCGATCGTGATCACGGTCAAGTCCACCTTCGCCCGGGGACAAGATCAAAGCCTTGATGATGAAGTAAAAGAAATCGCCCGGATTGAGCGGACCGCTTCCCTTGATCCCAAAAGGATCTTTTTCCTGGTTAAAAATTATCTCGGCTTCCTTCAACCAAATTCAAAAGAAAAAAATGACCGGCCCCCATCAAAATCGCACACCCCGGGATTAGCTTACCGAATCTTTCAAGCCCTCAGAAACTGGCTCCTGATCCCGGATGAAATGATCGGTTGGATCCCCTTTGCCCTGGCCCGAGCCATCCGGATCATCCGAAAAGAAAAACCCGTCCTGATGATCACTTCCTCTTCCCCACACAGCGTCCAGCTCGTCGGGCTGTTGCTCAAAAAATTTTCCCGCATCCCCTGGCTGGCGGATTTCCGCGACGCCTGGTCAAGGCATCCCTATTATTTTTATCCCAACCGTTTTTATCGCCGGCTGAACCGGGGAATGGAACGGGCGGTGGTAAAAAACGCGGATGCCATAACCTTCGCTTACGGCTGGAAAGAAGCAAAGCAGGCATACCCGGAAGAGAAGGGAAAATTTTATTCCTTGCATAACGGTTTCAATGAAAAGGATTTTCAAGGAGTTCAGCCCCTGGTTCATCCCGGCTTCAACCTCCTTTATCTGGGAGCCTTTTACGGCACCCAGACTCCTGAATATTTCTTCGCCGCTCTGAAAGAGCTTCTGGCCGAACATCCGGAATTGAAAAACGAAATCAAGGTCCACCTGATCGGCCTGTTCAATCCCGAGCACCGGGAAATGGTCCGCCGGCATCAGTTGGAAGAAGTGGTCCTGATTCAGGATTTCATCCCCCATCAAGAAGTCGCCTCCTGGATGATGGCCGCAGACGCGCTCCTCTTATTCCTCGGCTGCGAGATTCAGGAATCAATGGTGATTCCGGGCAAGGTCTTTGAGTATATCCGCGCGCCCGGCTGGATCCTGGCGATGATTCCGGAAGGAGAAACCGCGGAGATTCTAAGAGCCGCGGGCGGAAGCGTCATTGTTCCGGGCAATCAGCCGGAAAAGATTCAAGCCGCGCTTCTTAAGCTCCACCAATTCTGGAAACAGGGAAAAAAGCCGGCCCGAAACCAGGAATATGTGATGAGCAAGGAAGAGAGCCGGCTCAAGCGGGAAATGATTAAAATAGTTTCTTCCCTGATTGCGGTTATTCAGAAACGATAAACCGTTCTTTATTTAGTCGGCTTCCCGATTTTTAACAGCACTGCGCCGTGGGAGCTCACTTGAGCGCTGAAACTTTGGTCAAAGCTTCCCAGATCTTTTTGCAGCCAGAGGTCGCGCGCCGGCTGGGACCCGCTGATTCCGAGCTCAGACCATTTGACCGAGACTTCCAACTTGCTTTCCGTTTTGTTGAACAGCGCAACCGCGATCGTGCCATCCCAGAGCGGTCTCATCCAGACCACCGCGCCATCCTTATCTATGACCTGGGTTGCCTGTTTGCCCAGCGGATCCTGGTCAACTTCAATCAATTCCTCGTTGGTCAAGACCGCGAGCGTGAACTCGTCCAGGTTGGTCATATCGCATCCGATCAGGAGCGGCGCCGCCAGCATCGCCCACATCGTGATGTGCACGATCTGCTCGTTCTGGCTCAGCCGGCTCTCGTGAAGCGTTGGTCCCCAGCCGACCTTCCCCACCACCAGCATATCCGGATCGTTCCAATGTCCGGGCCCGGAATAAGGCGCCAACTTGTATTGTTTGAACCCGATGCTGGAAAGGCTGATCCAGGAGTCATTGATGTCCCCGGTGGTCCTCCAGAGATTGCCCCCCACTTCCGCTCCCCAGGTCCAGACTTTTTTCATCCCATACTGGCACAGGCTGAAAACAATGTCCCGGTCAATCCCATCCAGCTCCGCTCGCATCACCTCATACGGTTTCCGGAAATATTTCTCGGACAGGCCCAGCTTCTCTTCGGAATAACTGCACCAGTCATATTTCAAATAATCAATCCCCCATTGGGCGAACATTTCCGCGTCCTGCTTCTCGTGCTGATAAGTGGCCGTGTATCTGCCGCAGGTCCAGGGGCCGGGCGAAGAATAGATCCCCAGCTTCAAGCCTTTGGAATGGACATAGTCGGCCAGCGCCTTCATCTCCGGGAATTTTTCATTGGTCAGGATGTCCCCCTTGGCGTCCCGGCCGATTTCGCCGCACTCATTGTTCTCCTTGGTCTTGCCCCGGCATTGCGAGGATTCGGGATCCCGGCCCTGTTCCCAGCCGTCATCAATATTCACATATTGGAATCCGCGCGCCGCGAGTCCGCTCGCGATCATCGCATCCGCGGCCGCCTTCACCTTGTCCGCATCCACACTTAAGCCCCAGACATTCCACGAGTTCCAGCCCATCGGCGGCGTCAGGGCCAGCTTGCCCTTGCCCGCGACAATGGTCAGCTTGCGCACTGCTTTGCCCTTGGCATTGCTCACCGAAACCTCAACCGCATATTCCCCTTCCTTCTCAACCGTGCCCGTGATGATCCCGGTCTTGGGGTCCAGGCTCAAATTGGCCGGAAGATTTTTCGCGCTGAAGCTCAGGGGCTTTTCTCCGGTCGCCGGGATCAGGAACAGGAACGGCCGACCCGGCGTGGTGCCGGTGACTCTGGGCGCATTGATTTTCGGAACCGGCGATGCCGGGTGGATGATGTCTTGAGCCTCATACGCCCGGGCGGAAATTGAAATCAGCATCAGGAAAGCGATTCCAAATAATATTGCTGACAGACCTTTCATTCTTTTCATTTTTATCCCTCCTGAGTTTGATTGGTTTCTTTATAAAATTAGCATATTCCGGAGAATCTGGCAAAATCATCTTAAACCGAAACCCGGGGAGAGAGACGATGAAAAAGAAAATTCCTGTTTTTAGTCTGATCCTTTGGATTTCCCTGTTGCTCGGCGCGGAAACGCGGGATGCCTATTCCCATTCGGCAAAGCTGGAACCGATGGATAGCGAGTCAGGGGTGATCTGGAAAGCGGCGCATATCATTCCGACCGAAAATCAGCTTAAATGGCAGGAGCTGGAATATATCGCGTTCCTTCATTTCGGGATCAACACTTTCACCAATAAGGAATGGGGCAATGGCAAGGAAGACCCGAAGCTGTTCAACCCGACCGAATTTGACGCAAGGCAATGGGCGAGGATTCTGAAAGACGCCGGCTTCAAGCAAGCGATCCTCACTGCCAAGCATCACGACGGCTTTTGTCTCTGGCAGAGTAAATACACCGAGCATTCGGTCAAGAGCAGTCCGTGGAAAAACGGCAAGGGAGATGTGGTGAAAGAGTTCGCAGACGCCTGCCAAGAATACGGCTTGAAGGTTGGAATCTATTTGTCTCCCTGGGACCGGCACGAGAAAACTTACGGCACCGAGGCATACAATGACTATTACAAGAATCAACTCCGCGAGCTTTTGACCGATTATGGCGAGATTTCCGAGGTCTGGTTTGACGGCGCCGGGATGGGAAGCAAATGGAAGAAGATGCAAAAACTTTACGACTGGGACGGCTATGTGAAAATCGTGCGCGAGCTTCAACCCAAAGCCGTGATCTTTCAGGGCGGGGATTTAAGATGGATCGGGAACGAGGCTGGGAAGAATCGCGAGAGCGAATGGAGTCCTGTGCCGGAAAATTTTGTCGCAACCGACCCGGACATTGGCTCACGCGCGAAACTTTTACCAGCCGCCAAAGATGCTCAAACCATCCGCTGGCTCCCGGCTGAGGTGGATACTTCCATCCGGCCCGGCTGGTTTTATCATCAGCGCGAGGACAAATTGGTCAAGTCGCTCCCGCATCTGGTTGAGATCTACTTCGGAGCCGTGGGCGGCAATGCCTTGCTCCTGCTCAATATCCCACCCGACCGCCGCGGCTTGATCCACGAGAATGATGCCGCTAGACTAATGGAGCTAAGAAAATATCTGGACGAAACTTTTAGTCAAGACCTTGCCAGCGGCGCTGATAAAATTTCATCAGATAGCGGGATTGAATACGATCTATCAGAGCCCAGGACCTTCAACCTCGCAATGATTCAGGAACAGATCCAACAGGGACAGCGGGTGGAAGAATTTTATCTGGAAATCTGGGACGGCAGATCCTGGAAGCAAATCGCCAAAGGCGCCACCATCGGCTACAAAAAAATCCTGCGCTTCAATCAAGTCACCGCCCAAAAAATCCGGCTCCGAATCACCCAATCCCGTCTCTCTCCTACCCTGTCCAACTTTGAGCTTTACCTCAGCCCGGAGATTGGGCAAAGGCAATAAATTTACCGTGGGACGCGACATTCCTGTCGCGCGGGCCGAGAATAACCGGCCTCTCTGTCCATTCAGTAAGCATAAAGCCTGCCATACGGTCTGGTGGAATAGGGATACAGTTTGAGAAAGGGCGATTTCAGGATTTCAGTGAGGTCCAGGCTAAAGTCCCGGCAATAATCTTTCAGGAGCGCGATCAATTCATCCATTTCTTTCTCCGGAATTTTTTCCACTACCCCAACTTCTTTGCCCAATTGATGCGCTTCCACTTCTCCCCGCAGATAAATCACCCCGCTATGAATTCCGGTTCCGCACCAGTTGCCGGCAATCTTCTCCCCCGGCTTCCGGTCCAGCCCGAGCAAAACCAGTATTCCTCCGGCCATATATTCCCCGAAAAAATCACCCGCGGTTCCGCCCGCGATAATCACCGGCGCCTGATCCTCATACGCCTTCATATGAATCCCCACCCGGTACCCGACCTTGCCCCGGATATGCAATTTCCCGCCCCGCATCCCGTATCCGAGCACATCCCCGGCGTGTCCGTGAATAATCACCTTGCCGGAATTCATCGTGTTCGCAACCGCATCCTGGCCGTTCCCGAAAACCTCCAGCATCGGCCCGTCCATAAACGCCCCCAGATCGTTCCCGGGAGTGCCATAAATATAAATACGAATGTCTTTTCCGGAGAGTCCCGTGCCCAGATAGCGCTGTCCGTTCACATTCCGGAGTTCAATCTCCTTCTTCCCCTCTTCCGCCAACTCCCGGATCTTGTCATTCAGATCCCGGTAGTAAATATCCTTGGCGTCAATCACCTCCCGCTCCCCCTGTGAACTGATCCGGCTCTCCCATAACTCCTGACCCGCTGCTATGATTCCCGCCATTTCCATTCCTCCTGATCACCATATCTGGTTCGCGTTCCGAGTTTTAAAACCAGGAATCCAGGAACAAGGGCGTATCCCTTGACCAATTCCTTATCAACTTATCAACCTATCAACTTATCAACCTATCCAAATGTTAAATGTTAAGCTCTGACCCCAAATTCACACTGACCCCAAATTTCACATCGGCGCTCCGACCGGTTTTACTCCGAGGATTCTCAGGGTTTCGCTGTCCAGGCCCAACCCGCGGAGCCGTTCCCGGTTTCCGCGCAGGGACTCAATCGCGTTGATTCCCATCGCTCCCATCACATCCTTGATCTCGTGCTCCCACCCGCGCACCAGGTTCACCAATCGCTCAGTGGCCCATTCCGGGTCCAGCCTTCTCACCAGGTCCGGCCTTTGCGTGGCAATGCCCCAACTGCAATTCCCGGTATGACATTTCTGGCAGAGATGACAGCCCATCGCCACCAACGCCGCAGTCCCGATCGCAACCGCGTCCGCTCCCAGCGCGATCAGCTTGACCACATCCGCGGCGCTTCTCACCGACCCGGCCGCGACAATCGTCCCCAGATGCCGAATGCCTTCCTCCCTCAGCCTCTGATCCACCACCGCCACCGCCACTTCAATGGGTATTCCCAGATGGTCTCTGGTGATGAAAGGCGCGGCCCCGGTTCCGGCCCGGAACCCGTCCAGATAAACCTGGTCGGCTCCGGCTCGGAGGATTCCCGAGGCGATCGCGGCGACATTGTGCACCGCGGCGATCTTGACGCAGACCGGCTTGTATCCCGTGGCTTCCTTCAATGCGTAGATCAGCATCCGCAAATCCTCAATGGAATAAATATCGTGCTGAGGCGCCGGGCTTAAAGCGTCGGTGCCCTCCGGGATCATCCGGGTTCGGGAGATATGACTGGGAATTTTTTCGCCCGGAAGATGACCGCCGATTCCGGGCTTGGCCCCCTGGCCGATCTTGATCTGGACGCCGATGCCGGTATTGAGATATTCCGCATCCACCCCGAACCTTCCGCTCGCCACCTGGAGGATGATATGGTCTCCATACGAATAAAGCTCCTTTGGCAAGCCCCCTTCTCCGGTGTACATCAAAGTTCCCAGTTCCTTCGCCGCCATACAAAGGGACTGGAACGCGTTATAGCTGATGGACCCGTAGCTCATGGGCGCGAACAAAATCGGCAATTCCACTTTCAGGGTATTGGGCACAGGCCCTTGCAATTTCCACTTGCCGTTATTCCTGCTGAACTCCAGTTTTTCCGGCCTTCTTCCCAGATAGGTTCTTAGCTCCATCGGCTCCCGGAGCGGATCAATGCTCGGATTGGTCACCTGGCAGGCGTCCAGCAAAAGATGATCGTTGATGTTGAGATAAGGCTTGTCATTGCCCATTCCGGTCAGAAGGATTCCGCCGGTCTCGGCCTGTTTGTAAATGGCCTTGATATGGCCGGGAGTCCAGTTGTCATTGGCGCGGAAGCAAAGCGGATTCGCTTCCACTAAAATCGCCTGCTCCGGGCAGAAGCTCACACACCGGTGACAGCCGGCGCATTTGTCCGGGTCCGGAATCACCCGGTCGGTGAAAGAGAGCGCGCCGAATCCGCAATTGAACGAGCATCTTCCGCACTTGCGGCATTTTTCCCGGTCTATCACGATCCTGAAATCGGGCTGGATCATTCTCATTGGCGGACCTCATCATAGCTCGCCGCCACCAGCTCGCCCGCCCTCGGCATCCAGACCAAATCCGGCTCCGGACAAATCTCCCGGATGCCGGACTCCTCGCTCGCGATGTAAAGAACATCCTCTTTTCTCGCCGCGATCATCGGCCGGAGCTTGACCCGGTCGCTCAAGCCGAACATCCCGTCCCGGTGCCCGACCACAATGGCATAGGGGCCGTTCAGGAGCGCGGACCCGTAAACCTGCCGGATGGTCTGATAAAGTTCTTTCGCGTCCTGGTCCAGCCGGTCTATGTTCTGCCAGAATTCCGATGACAGGATGGCCGGGATCAATGCGAGCGGGATTTTTTGCCTTCGGTGAAGGAAGTCAAAGATATAGGCGACTACCTCGGAGTCGGTCATCATCGCGCACCGATACCCGAACATTTCCACATATCTCCGGTTGATGCCGTAACTGGAGATCTCGCCGTTATGGACCACCGAGGTATCCAGCATCGTAAACGGATGCGCGCCTCCCCACCAGCCCGGGGTATTGGTCGGAAACCGGCTGTGGCCGATCCAGCAATAGGCCTGATACTCGTCCAGCCGGAAAAATTCCCCGATCTCAAGCGGGAACCCGACTCCTTTGAATACGCCCATATTTTTTCCGGAGCTGATGATGAAGGCGCCCTGGATCCGGCTGTTGACCTCGGTCACCCGGTTCATCACGAATTCGTCTGAGCTTTGCTCCGCGCTCGGAGCCGCCTCCGGGCTGAACAAATTCCCTGGCTTCGGCTCAATCGCCTCTTCCTTGGGCAAAACAAAGTAGCGGTAGAAAATCGGGGGCGAACTGATGCCGGCATTGGCGCGGGTCGGGATCGGCTCCGAGTCAAAAATCCGGAAATGGCTCCGGAGATAGTCCTCGCTCAATTGCCGGGCTTGGTCGTGGTCATACATCAGATGAAGGCTGTAATAATTTTTACGGTCCGGGTAAATGCCGTATCCGGCGTATCCGGCTCCAAGCCCGTTGCCCCGCTCTCTCATATTGTCCAAAGACTTCACCACCAGCTCGCCGCTGAAAACATTCCGCTTTGCGCTCATCAGCGCGGCGATCCCGCACCCGCACGGGTTTCTCCTTTCCCGGTCATAATCTATTCGGGATGGCATTTTTATTTCTTCTCCCCTGACTTTTCCAGGCCGGAGAGGATTTTTTTCAACTCCGCGTCTCCTTCGGACTTGAGCTCGGCCAGGCCCAATTTTTTCCGCGTCATCTGGCTCGGTTTGGTCACCCGGCCGGATTTGACAAAGGCGCTGACCGCGGCTTTGACGGATTCCGGGGCCAGGCCCTTGTCCAATGCCAATTCGCGCAACTGCCTGAAGAAGCGGTTCATCCCGATTCCCTGGCCGCACAACTCCTGACAGGTGTAACAATCCAGGCATTGCCAGATTTCCCTCCCGGCCAGCGCTTCTTCCAGCCGTCCCTCCAGGATTTTTTGGAATAGCTCGTGAGGCTTAAAGCTTTGATTACTGATCTTGATCGCGGGGCAATCGTCATCGCAGGCCGAGCAATTGACGCACTCTGTCATCATTGCCAGGTCAATGATGCCCTTGACCGGGCTGGCTTGCGCCTCTTTCTGGCTGAGTTTCGCGAGCAGGCTGTCAACCGGCATCCGGTGCCGGTCCAATGCCAGCTCCTGAGCCGATATTCCCAGCGCGAGTCCGACCAGCTCGGTGTAATAAAGCGCCGGAACCTGGAATTTTTCCCCGGCACGGTTGAGCATCATCTGGCCGGTGTCAAACTGGGAGTAGCAGGTCGGACAACCGGTCACCAGCGCGTCCGCGCCCAGCTCGGTGATTTCTTTCAGCTTGGTCCGGACCGCCTGAAGGGAAAGGTCCTCATCGCCCGAGTAATTGAACGAGCCGCCGCAGCAGAGAAATTTCGTTGGATACGCGATCGGATCGGCATCCGTGGCCGCGATCAGTTGGTCAAACTTGCCCGCGATGAACGGCTCGTCAAACCGGAGATGAGCAGAAGGCCGGAGCAGGTGACAGCCCGGATGGGAGGCGATTCTGATCCCCTGAAGAGACCTCCGGATTCTGCGCTTGATCCCCGCGGGCGTAATGTCATCGTAAAGCACCTCGGTAAAATGCTTGACCTTGATCGTGCCCCGGTATTTCAGGCCGAACTCGGACAAGGTATCGTTCAAATAGTTGCGGGAAAAGCTGTCAGACCTCAGCTCGGCCCAGGCGCTCTTGAGGGTTGAATAACAGCCGTTGCAGGCGCTCACAATATCCATCCCCATACTTTCCGCAATTGCCAGATTCCTGCCTGCGGTCAAAAGCCAGGCATAATGGCCCAGGCTCTTGACCCCGAAATTCTCCGGACAACAAGTGAACCGGTTGGTCTCCGCAAACCGGATCCCCAGCGCTTCCAGAACCAGCTTCATAGAATGCTCCAGGTGCGGAAACCGCGCCGGGATATGGCAGCCCCAAAAAATTATATACGCCATCTCAGAAACCTCTGCTTTTTTTCCGGCTAACATCCCACTATCGTTAGAGGCAAAGAGTGTGCCAAAAATGCGGCAAACGGCATACGGTGAATGGATCTTGTTTCCAGTTTCTGGTTTGATGAATAAAAATTTGATCAAGATAAACGCGGAACTCGGAACCCGCAACTCCTAACAAAAATTATAACGCATCCTCCCCCCGCTCCCGGGTGCGGATGCGAACAGCTTCTTCAATGCTGGAAACAAAAATCTTGCCATCCCCGATCTTGCCGGTCGCGGCCGATTCCTGGATCGCATTGACCACGCTCTCGGCCTTCTCATCCGGAACCACCAATTCAATTTTGACCTTGGGCAAAAAGTCCACCACATATTCCGCTCCCCGATAAAGCTCGGTATGGCCTTTCTGTCTTCCGAATCCCTTGACCTCTATGACGCTCATTCCCTGCACCCCGATCTTGACTAATGCGTTCCTCACCTCGTCCACCTTGAACGGCTTGATGATCGCCTCAATCTTCTTCATTTCTTCCTCCTTTCTGCGCGAGAAATCTTATTCCCGATTCCTTTCTGTGCGGGGGACTTTAGTCCCCCATTCCTTCTCGTGCGAGCGACTTTAGTCGCGATCTTGGGGCGCAGGCACTCTTGCCTGCGCACAACTTTATTCAACTTCTCCGCCATACGCCGACTCGCTATGCTCACTCAAATCCAATCCCGCATCCTCATCCTCCGGCTCCACTCTCATCCCGATCAGCTTGTCCAGCGCCTTATAAAAAATTACGGTCATCACCAGCGCGTAAGCCAGGATGGCGCCTGCGGCCAGAAGCTGAACCAAAAACTGATGAGGATTGCCGAAGAAGAGACCGTCGTTTCCCGCGGCATTGATCGCCTTCTGGGCGAACAAGCCGGCGGCGAGCACTCCCCAGACCCCGCCCACACAGTGCACTCCAAACACATCCAGGGAATCATCGTATCCGAATTTTGCCTTGACCTTGGTGACCGCAAGGTAGCAGAAACCTCCGGCCGCGATCCCGATGATGATGGCTGAAAGCGGTCCGACAAAGCCGCAGGCGGGAGTAATGGTTGCCAGGCCGGCAATTGCGCCCGAGGCGGTCCCGAGCGCCGTGGGTTTGCCCCGGAAGATCCATTCAATCAGCGCCCAGGTCAGTCCCGCGGCCGCCGCGGCCGTGTTGCTGACCACAAAGGCATTGACCGCAACCCCGTTTGCCGCAAGCGCGGACCCGGCATTGAACCCGAACCAGCCGAACCAGAGCAAGCCCGTGCCCAGGACCGTGAAGGGCAGGTTGTGCGGAGCCATCGGGCTGGTTCCATAGCCCTGACGCTTCCCGATCAAGATCGCCAGCGCCAATGCCGAGATTCCCGCGCTGATATGCACCACCGTGCCCCCGGCAAAATCCAGCGCGCCCAAATTCCTGAGCCATCCTCCCATTCCCCAGACCCAGTGCGCGATCGGATCATAGACCAGAACCGACCAGAGCAGAACGAATACGAAGAAGGATGAGAACTTGATCCGCTCGGCAAAGGCGCCGATAAAGAGCGCCGGCGTGATGATTGCGAACATTGCCTGGAAGATCATAAAAGCCTGGTGCGGAATGGTGGCCGCGTAATCCGGGTTGGGTTCCAGACCAACCCCGCTTAAGCCGATCCATTTGAGACTCCCGATCAGATGCCCCAAATCCGGCCCGAACGCGATAGAATACCCGAACAGAACCCACTGCACCCCGATCAGACACATCAGCATAAAGCACTGCATCAGGATGCTGAGCACATTCTTCCGCCGAACCATCCCGCCGTAAAAAAAAGCCAGCCCCGGCGTCATCAGCAACACCAGCGCCGACCCGATCAGAACAAACGCCGTGTCTCCCGCGTTAATCATCGGTATTTACCTCCCTTAATGCTTCACCTGCTTCACCAGTTTCACCGGATATCTCAACATCAGCCCAACAACCGATCCGATTATGAATTTGGTTCATCACCGAAGATTCATCTGGCAACTCCTGTGCCAGATTCCCTCCAGTTATAAATTTCCCGGCCCCGGCTCCCCGGGTTCCCCCCTTGTTTCCAAAGGCTCGCCCGATTCCGGAAAGAAAATTCTCCGCATCCTTCCCCCCCCTTACCCCCCTTGCCCAAATCCCGGTTCCTCCCCCGACCTTTTTGTCAATATTTCCAATTTATTTGTCATTTTTTACAATTTTGTAAATGGGAGGGGCTGAGCCAGGCGGGAGCGGAATAGAGCGATTCGGACTTGAATCTGCCGGAGGGAGGGATAAACTTGAAGAAAACGCGGGGATGAGACGGGAATTGATTTTGCTTTTGCATTGAAACCGGCTTTGTGGTAAAAAGGGCACAGGAGTTGCAGAAAGCTGAAGAGAAGAAAAACTAACCAGGAGGTTGGGAAAATGGGACCAAAAGAGGTGCTGGAACTGGCCAAGAAGAACGGGGCGGAGATGGTTGACTTGAAGTTTATGGATCTGCCGGGCTTATGGCAGCATTTTTCGGTTCCGATGCACCAGCTCAAGGAGAGCAATTTTGAGGAGGGCTTCGGCTTTGACGGGTCCAGCATCCGGGGCTGGCAGCCGATTCACGCGAGCGATATGCTGGTGGTGCCGGACCCGGACACGGGCAAGATTGATCCGTTTATGAAGCCGGTCACCTTGAGCCTGATCTGCAATATTGTTGACCCGATCACCAAGGAGTTTTACTCCAGAGACCCGCGCTGGGTGGCTCGCAAGGCCGAGGCTTATATGAAGAGCACCGGGATCGCGGACATTGCCAATTTCGGACCGGAGGCGGAATTTTTTATTTTTGACGACATCCGCTGTCATCAGGACGAGCACTCGGCGTTTTATTTTGTTGACTCCAGGGAGGGGTTCTGGAACTCGGGCCGGGAGGAAAACCCGAATCTGGGATACAAGCCCCGTTATAAGGAAGGTTATTTTCCGGCGCCTCCGATGGACAGCCTGCAGAATCTCCGGTCTGAGATGGTTCTGGAGCTGGAGGCTTTGGGACTCAGGATTGAGGCTCAGCATCACGAGGTCGCGACTGCGGGTCAGGCGGAAATTGATCTCCGGTTCCTTCCCCTGGTTCAGATGGGAGACGCCCTGATGTGGTTCAAATATGTGCTGAAAAATGTGGCGTTCCGGAATAACAAGACCGTGACCTTTATGCCCAAGCCGATCTTCGGAGACAACGGCTCCGGGATGCATGTGCATTGCTCGCTCTGGAAAGCGGGCAAGCCCCTCTTTGCCGGAAAAGCCTATGGCGGAGTAAGCGAAATGGCGCTCCATTTTGCCGGCGGGGTGTTCCGGCACGCCCACGCCATTTGCGCCTTCACCAACCCGACCACCAACTCCTACCGTCGGCTCGTGCCCGGGTTTGAGGCGCCCATCAACCTGGCCCTCTCCAGCCGGAACCGAAGCGCCGGCATCCGCATCCCGATGTATTCCCCCAAGCCCGAGGCCAAGCGGCTGGAGATCAGATTCCCGGACCCGAGTTGCAACGGATACCTGGCCTTCTCCGCGCTCCTGATGGCCGGCCTGGACGGGATTGAAAAGAAACTCCCGGCCGGAGAGCCTTTGGACAAGGACATTTACGGACTTACGCCTGAAGAGCTCAAGGATGTGCCTAATACTCCGGCGTCATTGGAAGAATCGCTCAAGGCCCTGGAAGAAGACCATTCCTTCCTGCTCAAGGGCGATGTCTTTACCAAGGACCTGATTGAAATGTGGATTGAATACAAGATGGACAAGGAAGTCAGCCCGATGCGGCTCCGGCCCACGCCCTGGGAGTTTGCGCTCTATTTTGACTGCTGAAAAAAGTGTGAACGGTGTGAAGAGTTAAAAGGTATCAAAAGGATTATTCCTTTCCCTTTTTCCCCCGCTCTTCCCGCGCACGGATATTGACTTCCTGCGCCTGTCTCAGCGCATCCTTCTGTTCCTGCCTGAGCTCCGCGGAGAAACGCCGGGGCCGCGCGAACTTCTCCCCCGGATAGGCGGACTTCTGGAGATGAGCGATAAAATTTGAGATCATCCCGCTGATCAGGCGGCAGAGGTTATACAGCCGCTCGTAGTCGGCCGGGCTGCTATACCCCTGGTCCCGGGCGATGCGGAGCTGGGCGCGCACTTCTCCGGCAGAGCCTTTGGCGTAGAACAGGAACTGGATGAACTCGGGTCTGGTTCCGCGCTCAAATCCCTCGCCGATATTGGACATAATGGAAACCGCGGCTCTCCGGATCTGGTCCACCAAGCCGTAATCTCCAGCGAATTCTCCCTGCCGGGTCAGAGCGTAGATGGCATTGGTCAGCTCGGTTGCCCGCTGATAGATATGCAATTCCTCAAACGACTCCGCAACCCTTTTGTCACCCTTCTCACTCTTCATACCCTTTCCACCTTTCACACCTTGTTGGTTCATTCCTCAAACCTCCCTCCTTTGATCCAAACCAGGATTTCCCCTTTTAACCTTTTTCATTTTTCTCACATTTCCCGTTTTTTGTGCCGAGGCGCAATTCATTTTGTCCGGATTACAGACTGCGGCCCTTGCGCCCGCGCCGATGCCAGGGATTGGGAAACAGGCAGATCCGAAAACCTTAAGACCAGGTTAAGTTTTATGTCCTGGTTGGTTATTTAAATCACTCGGTCAAAAACTCTCTAGATTTCAGACACCTCCCAGGTGAAAGAAACCGGGCTGGGGTCCAGGTTCCCGTACGGGTCCTTGCAGCGGATTTTGAGGGTGTGGGTTCCAATCGGCAGACCGAGGATTCCGCCGGTTTTGACATTCTTGTCATCGCTGACTCCGCTCCAGATAATCATCCGGCGGTTGTCCCAGATACCGGTATGCCAGTCCCGTTTGCTCGGAGCTTCTTTCAAAGGGGTGGGAACCCAGCTATCGGCATCCAGATCATAAATCCCGCCGGTGTTCATTACCCCCGCGCCCGTATCAAACCCTCCCCAGACAATCATCGCCTCGCCGGTCCAGACCGCGCTATGCAGTTCTCGCGGAGCCGGCGCATTGGTCTGAGGGAGCAAGACCCAGCTATTAGTGGAGGGATTGAATCTTCCGCCCGTATTGAGGCGGTTGGAATCATATCCTCCCCACACAATCATCTCGGTCCCGGTCCAGACCGCGGTATGCCGTCCCCTTTGCGCCGGAGCATTGCTTGCCGAGACCAAAGTCCAGGAATTGGCGGCAGGATCATAAACCCCGGTCGGGTTGGAGGTATCGCCTGCGCCATATCCTCCCCAGACAATCATCCTGGTCCCGGTCCAGATCGCAGTGTGGTCGCTTCTATTGGAAGGCGCATTGGTGTCTGTGGTCGCGGTCCAGCTATTGCCGCTCAGGTTATATTTCCCGCCGGTCCAGACCGTGGTATAATTAGAGCGCACCCCGCCCCAGACAATCATATCGCCGCCAGCCCAGACCGCAGTATGCAAATATCTTGCATCCGGAGCATTGGCAGTGGAAGTGGCAATCCAGGAATTAGACGCGGGAGTATATATGCCGCCGGTATTATAGAAAGTGGTAACAGCTCCGTTATAAGAATTTCCACCCCAAACAATCATTTCGCTCCCGGTCCAGATGCCAGTATGGCGGAATCTTGCCTCCGGAGCATTGACGGTGGAAGTCGGGGTCCAGGAATCAGTGATCGGATCATATCTTCCGCCGGTATTGTGATAAACCGTGCCCATGTTTTCCTTTGCTCCTCCCCAAACAATCATCTCGGTTCCAGACCAGACCGCAGTGGCGCCGATCCTTCCATTCGGGGCATTGACCGTTGAGGTCGGCGTCCACTTTGCCGGATAGTAGGGCGAGGAGCAGGCTTTCCAGTCCTGGGAATTCAGCTTGCATTGGATGCTTGACCCGCCTTCATTGCAGGAGAAGGCAAAACGGGAAACAGCATTGATGGTCGGGTTCAAGGGAGAGTCGTCCAGATTGGTTTCCGGCGGGGTAATGTCAACATACCAGTTATAAAAGGCCGGAGTGGGATCGGTCTTGCCCGAGGCAGTTGCCTGGACCGAGAAATTATGGGGACCTTCGCCGAGTCCTTTGTAGGTCTTGGGAGAGGCGCATTTTTCCAGGATGCCGTAGTCAAGAGCGCAATGATAACTGCAGGTTCCGGCTGAGCAGGTGAAGCTGAATTTGGCGGTGGAGGAATTGGTGCCGACCCGCGGCTTGGAGGTGATCCGGGTATTGGGAGCAGTGGCATCGCTGATGCTGAGATCAAATCCGGAAGCCGGAGACTCCAACTCTTGACCTTCAAAATCCGAGTCCATCCCGCTCCCGCACGATAACCAGACCAGGCTGAGAATCAAAAGGCCGCACCCGGAGATGATTTTGGCTGAAGCTTTGGGGGTTTTCATTTTTGCCTCCAGAATTTTTTTCCATTATAGAACAGGATAAAAATTGTTGTCAAATTTAAATTCAGGAAAAAATTTTGCTTTTAAACCTAAAATCCAGAATAATAGTAAAGATGGGCAAAAGAAAAACCAATCCGGTCCGCGCCGGTGAAAGCGAGAAATCTTTAAGGCTCAGGATCGGCCTCGCGCAGATCAATGCCGTGGTCGGGGACATCAGCGGGAACCTGGAGCGGGTTATTTCCTGTTGCCAACAGGCGGCCAAAAAACAGGTTGATCTGATTGTCTTTCCGGAATTGGTTCTGACCGGGTATCCGCCCGAGGATTTGCTGTTAAAGCCGACTTTTGTCAAGGACAATATCGGCGCGCTTCATCAGCTCGCGCGCTCCATCGCGAAACTGCCTTTTGTGGCCGTGGTCGGGTTTGTGGACGCGCATAAGGATATTTATAACGCGGCCGCGGTTCTCCAGCAGGGAAGAATCAAGGCGGTTTATTACAAGCGCCACCTGCCCAATTACAGCGTTTTTGACGAGGACCGTTATTTCAAGCCGGGTGATCGGCCGCTGATTTTGGAATGGGGCGAGGTCAAACTGGGGCTGAGCATCTGCGAGGACCTCTGGTACCCGGAGGGGGCGGAGCTGGGGGAAGTGGAATTGATATTGAACCTGAGCAGTTCTCCCTATTTTTACCAGAAGGCCATCCTGCGCGAGCGCGTGTTCGGAACGCGCGCCTCGGACAACCAGGCGATGGTCGCGTTTTGCAATATGGTGGGGGGCCAGGACGAGCTGGTGTTTGACGGCGGCTCTATGATCCTGAACCCCAGAGGCGAAGTGATCGCCCGGGCGAAATCCTTTGGCGAGGAATTCCTGGTTGCGGATTTGGATTTGGAGCAGGTTTTCAATTACCGGCTTCACGAGCCGAGAATCAGGAAGCTGAAGGATCTGGAAAACGCGGAGAAACGCGCGATGCGGGTCAGGCTCTCGGCCCCTCCGTTTGATCGCGCTTCAAAGAGAAAACAAATTTCATCTGGAATTGAGCCCAGACCCGAAGGCCCGGAAGAGTTGTTCCGGGCCCTGGTTCTTGGCACCAGAGACTATGTTCAAAAGAACGGGTTCAAAAAAGTCCTGATCGGACTCTCCGGCGGAATTGATTCCTCGCTGGTCGCGGCCATTGCGGTGGAAGCTCTGGGCAAAGACGCGGTTGTGGGAATGACCATGCCCAGCAGATTCACTTCGCGCGGGACGAAAAGCGATGCTCATAAGCTGGCCAGGAACCTGGGAATCAAGTGTCTGGAGTTGGCAATTGAAAAAACTTTCGGCGCGTATCTGGAAACCTTGAAGCCGGTTTTTGCCGGGTTCAAGCCGGATGTTACCGAGGAGAATGTCCAGGCGCGGATCCGGGGGAATTTACTGATGGCGCTGTCCAATAAATTCGGCTGGCTCGTGCTCACTACCGGCAACAAAAGCGAGATTGCCACCGGCTACTGCACGCTTTACGGGGATATGGCAGGAGGGTTCGCGGTGATCAAGGATGTGCCGAAAACCCTGGTCTATCAGATCGCGGAATACTACAATCAGCTCAAGGGCAAAAAGATAATTCCGGACTCGGTGATGAGCCGAGCGCCGAGCGCGGAGCTGAGACCCGATCAGAAAGACCAGGACACCCTGCCTCCTTATGAATTGCTTGATCCGATCCTTCAGGGATACATTGTGGAAGACCTGGGCTACGAGGAGCTATTGGAAAAAGGACATAATCCGGCAATGGTCAAGGCTGTGATCAAAATGGTTGACCGGAACGAATACAAACGGCGCCAGTCTCCGCCCGGAATTAAAATCACTTCCCGCGCCTTTGGCCGGGACTGGCGCCTGCCCATCACTAATCACTACAACCTGAAAAAATAATCATCGCTTATGATTGTGTCCCGGCGCGATATTGTTGTTGCGCGACTGTTAACTATAAAGTCAAGAAGGATCAGGCTTAATCTTTCGCACCCTGACCCTCTAACACTTTTTTTGTTAAATTATGGATTTTTCAACTGTTGCGGCCCGCGAGCGGGACGCTTTGGACTGCGGTGTCCGCGACACCGCTTTTAAAAGCGACGCCGTGGGCGTCGCAGTCCAAAGCGCCTTCGGCGCGGATAATGAAGCCGTTGATTTTACTAAAATAAAACTGTTAGACGGTCAGTTTCCCACCGAGTTGATAGATAGTAAACTTTTGAGGATAATTTGGCGGAGAAGGAGTTAGAGATGACCAGACCGTGCATTGCCAGGATTTATTTGGATCGGCTTCAGGCAAACTACCGGAGGATCAAAGAGTTGGCGGGAGCGGAGGTGGAGATTTTTCCGGTGGTCAAGGCCGATGCTTATGGACACAACTCGGTTGAATGCGCCAAAGCCTTGGTCAAAGAGGGCGTCGCGACGCTTTGCGTGGCGTGCGTGGAAGAGGCGCTGGAGATTATGGAGTCGGGGGTTCCGGCGCGATTCATTCTTCTGAGCGGATGTTTTCCGGACGAGGAGGCGACGGTGGTCAAAATGGGCTTGATTCCGGCGGTGAGCGAGCTAGAGACTTGCCGGCGGCTGAGTGCTGAGGCGGAAAAGCAGGGGAAGAAGGTCAAGGTTCATATCAAGGTTGACACCGGGATGGGAAGATTGGGCGTGCTTACCGAGGGATTTTCAGAACTGCTCAAAAGCGTGAGCGCGCTGGAGTCAATAGAGATTGAAGGCATCCTCAGTCATCTCTCCTCGGCCGACCTTGACCAGACGGGTTATGTAAAATATACCAAAAGACAAATTGAAGATTTTGCTTTGATCATCAACGCGCTCAAGCTGAGAAAGCCGGAGATAAAATACTATCATCTGGCCGGAAGCGCGGGTTTGCTCAAGTATCCGGAGGCTCGGTTCAACGCGGTTCGTCCGGGCCTGATGCTATACGGCGCGGACCCGTTTTATCCGGGCGGGCAGAATCCGCTCCCCTTAGAGCCGGTGATGAGTTTGGTAAGCCGGATCTGCCTGCTAAAAAATTTGCCGGCCGGGAGCAGAATTTCTTACGGCGGGAAAACGGTTCTGGAGAGAAAGAGCCGGGTGGGAGTGGTTCCGCTCGGATATGCGGACGGCTTGCCCCGCTCCACTCCCGCGGGATTCAATTTCCTGGTTCTGGGAAAGCCGGCGCCGCTATTGGGCGTGGTCACTATGGATTTTATTATGGTGGACCTGACCGAAATTCCCGAGGCCGGGCCGGGCGAGGAAATCCTGATCTTCGGAAGAGAAGGATCGGCCGGGGTGGGGGTGGAAGAATTAGCGATGTCCGGGCGCACGATCAGCTACGAGATTTTCACCCGGATCGGCAAACGGGTGAAACGGGAATATCTGACTCGGTAGCGGATTTTGCTTTTTGCGAGAATCGCGGAAAAATTCTTATTCCTCAATCTTGATCGCTTCTACCGGACAATCCTCCGCAGACTGCCGAACGCAATCTTCCTGATTGGCCGGAATCGCCTTGACCTTGACGATGGCATAGTCTCCAGCCATCTCAAAGATGTCCGGGCAGGTATCCTGGCAAAGCTCGCAAGCCGTGCACAACTCTTGATCTATCGTTGCTTTCATTCAACACCTCCTCAAAAAATTGGTAGAAAGAAAATAGCCTAACTCAGATTTATTGTCAAATGATCCTATGAGATCCTGCGCCTCCGCAATCGGTCCAGGGCAACCGCAATGACGATGATCGCGCCGGTCACGATTTCCTGAACCCAGTTGGGCAGGCCCATCTGGGAGCATCCGGACCGGATCACCGTCATAATCAACGCGCCGACCAGACTCCCGAGCACCGAGCCTTCGCCCCCGCTCAAAGAGCCGCCTCCGATCACCACTGCGGCAATCACATCCAGCTCCAGACCCGCGGCTACGGTCGGGTCTCCCACCGTGAGCCGGCTGAATTGCATCAAGCCGGCCAGGCCGGCAAATCCCGCGGCCAAAGCATAGACCATCACCTTGACCCGATCCGTGGGCACCCCGCAGAGCCGGGCCGTGTTTTCATTACTGCCGATGGCAAAGATATGTCTTCCGAGCCGGGTGTAGCGGAGCAAGAGCCAGACCAGGATGGAAAGGACTATCATCAGCCAGACTCCCGCGGGAAGGATCATCCAGCGCTGATCCGGCTTGAGCGCCGAGAGGAGATGATTCAGCCAGGTGATCGGCGCGTCCACTTTTTGCTCCCTGGCCAATCCTTTCGCCGCCCCCCGAACAATCAAAAGCGTGCCCAGGGTGACGATAAAGGGAACCACCCGCAGTCGGGTGATGAGCGCGCCATTGATCAAGCCGCAAATGGCTCCGGCAATGATTCCGCCCAGGCCGGCGAGTAAAGGATTCAGGCCGAGATTGAGCAGAACCGCGATCACCACCGTGCTCAGGGCAATGACCGATCCCACGGAAAGGTCAATCCCGGCCGAGATGATCACCAGGGTCATTCCCAGCGAGGCCGTGCCGGTGATCGCGGTCTGCCGGGCGATGGTCTCCAGGTTTCGGCCGGACCGGAAACTCTCCGGGCCGATGACGGAAAAAAGCGCGAACACGAAAACCAGACCCAGGACCGGGCCGATCACATTCAGCCATTTGCCAAAATTAAATTTTGCCCTTTTTATTGTCTTCCCTGATTCTTCCAAGGCCATTCAACCCAAGGCATAAACATTCTCAAGCAAAATTGAAAAAAGATCAACCGGATTAAAAGGAGCGGAAAAAATAATTCTCTCAAAAATCCGCTCAGGGGGGATCAGATCGTTTCCCGTGCCGGTTGAATTCTTTTTAAAAAGGACAAGAACCTCCACATTCGCAATCCGGATCATCCAGATAGCAAATAACCGGCAAACACATTACGCTCGCCCAACAGTCATTTGACAAGATACAAGATCCATACCAGGCCTGAACGCAGACCGGCTCATACAGGGCAATGCAGGCGCAAGTATTATAATAGTAATAGCAGTCCTTGGGGCAACAATCACAGCATTCCCATTCCGCAAAGTCAGAATCATCGCAATCCGGACCAGAGCGATCCAGATATTGATCGCAATTTTTATACCAGCCGTCATAATCCAGATCCCGGCAGGTTGAGCATTTATTCCAGTTGTCCGGGTCCGCGTCATCACAATCCGGGCCTGGCGGGCAATTATCTCCGTAGCCGTCTTCATCATTATCTATGCAAATCAGAGGAACCGGACAGTCGCCTCCACAGCAGTCTTCATCTATGCCGTTTCCGCATACATCGTCAGCCCCGGGATGAATATTCCCGTTGCTGTCGTCGCAATCGCTGCCTGAACAGGCCATGCCGGTCCCATAGCCGTCTCCATCATTATCTATACAGAGATCAATGGTCCAGCCATATTCTGTCGGGGTGCAATCAACCTTACCGGAGTTATTGGTCCCTTTTACCTTGAAAATATGGGCGCCTTCATTAAGGCCGGTATAAGTTTTCGGCGATCGGCATTTTCTCCATTGACGATGGTCCAGCTTACATTGCGAGGCGCCGGCCGGAACATGGCATCGGAATTTGAAAGTGGCGGTGGCTGAGTCAGATACCTGAGCGGGCATAGCGGTTATTATGGTGTTGAGGTTTAACTTTTGATAATTTTCCAGCGGGGTAAACTCCGAAAAATCAGCCCCGCCTGATTGAAAATCATCGCCCGCCGATTCCATCGCGCCAGCCGGTGAAGCTGATCCCTCTTTGCTAACCTGGTCCTGGCATCCGGCATAAACGAGGAAAAGGATAACGGATAGAGATCGGATTGCCAAAGCCCCTGGTCTATTTCTTGCTCTTTTCAATCTATTCCCCTCCTTATTTGGATGCCCGGAGCCATTTAACAGTTGTCTAGTATTTTGACCGCATTATTTTGTCGGTTTTGTAGGGGCGCAATTTATTGCGCCCTGAAAGAAGGGCGTGATAAATCACGCCGCTACGATTCGGGTTATGAAAACAGTTATAGAAATTAAACCGT
>Ga0315277_10002330_pt1 | contig 26540 bp, 16 predicted proteins | sample YL17G05_15_MG_FD_203695 | JGI IMG/M metagenome (GOLD analysis project Ga0315277, IMG submission 203695) | Sediment microbial communities from Yellowstone Lake, YNP, Wyoming, USA - YL17G05_15 | ecosystem: Environmental > Aquatic > Freshwater > Lake > Sediment | place: USA: Wyoming | collected... | reverse complement strand
CCTTAAAAATGACCGGGTTGAGACGAAGGCAATCAAAACAGTCTTTGGTTCCCATGCAAAGAATATCCCGGTGAGCAGCAGCAAATCTCTCTTTGGTCACCTTATGGGAGCTGCCGGGGCAGTAGAGTTGATTGCTACCGTTACTGGCATGTATCATCACTTTCTCCTTCCCACCATCAACTATGAGGTCCCTGACCCGGACTGTGACCTCGATTATATCCCCAATCACTCCCGGAAAAGAGAGATAGAGATTGGCCTCTCCAATTCCTTTGGCTTTGGCGGCCAGAATTCCACCCTGATCGTTAAGAGAACACCGCGGATCAGTTAAGGAAAGGGTAAGATGAAGGTATTGGTCACTGGTGCAACCGGCTTTCTGGGGAGCCACCTAACAGAGACCTTAGTTGAGAAAGGTGAGGAAGTCCGAGCCCTGGTAAGGGACACAGCTAAGGCAAACAACCTTAAAAAATTAGGGGTGGAACTCTGCTCTGGTGATTTATGTGACCCTTCATCACTCTTTTCAGCCGCACAAGGCGTTGAAATCATTTATCACTGTGCAGGGAGGGTTGATGAATGGGGGAAAAAAGAATTATTTTATAAAGCTAACGTAGAGGGAACGAGAAATCTCCTTGAGGCAGCGCTCAAGAACGGATGTAAGGTGGTCCATACCAGTTCCCTCACTGTTTTAGCCTTACATAAGTGTTCCAAGCCTATCGATGAAACCTTTCCCTACTCCCCAAGAGTGGTGGATTTCTATACTGAGACAAAAAGAGAGGGAGAGAAGGTTGTCCTTGAATACAGCCAGAGCAAGGGTTTGGAAGTAACCATAGTCCGTCCCGGCTTAATCTGGGGACCGGGAGATACAAAGACGCTCCCTCGCTTAATAGACATCTTAAAGAAAAAAAGAATGTTTCTCGTCAATGGAGGCAAGAACCACCTCACCCTTTCCTACTGCTCAAACGTGGTGGATGGGCTTATCCTTGCAGGACAAGCTGGCCACTCAGGCAGGGTATACCATATAACAGATGGAGAAAAGGTAACGGCAAAAGATTACTTTTGTGCTTTGGCCAGCCTGTTTCAGCTTCCACTACCCAGGATCTCCGTTCCATTTTCCTTGGCCTTGCTCGTTGTCTTTCTTATGGGGATACAGGCCAGATTAACAGGACAAAAAGAACTACCCTTGTTTACACTCTATGGCCTTTTTCTTCTGACCCATGATCTCGAGGTTGACTTGAGCCGAGCACATACAGAACTAGGATATAAACCGCAGATAGGTTTTTCTGAGGGGATGAGAAGGATGGAAGAGTGGCTGAGAGAAGAGAACCTATGGGGAAGGCAGTAAGAAAGTTCTTTGCTCATCTCATCATTACCAAAGAATAATCGACGAACTGTGTGCCTTGAAAGGTAAATCATGAAACAGAAAGTGGTTGTAGTCGGTTTAGACGGGGGAAGCTTCGACCTTCTCAAACCCTGGATAGAAGGAGGGGATTTACCCTTCTTAAAGAGCATGATGGTAGAGGGTATCAGCGGTGAACTGGAATCCGTTATTCCTCCTGTTACTGCTCCTGCCTGGAACTCCTTCATCACCGGTAAAAATCCAGGCAAGCACGGGATCTACGACTTCTTCTATCGAGATGAGGATTTCAAGCCCCATCCCATTAATTCGTATACAAGAAAGGACAAAGCGATCTGGGAAATCATCGGGGATGAGGGTGGAGTCAGCTTGGTATTAAACCTCCCTACCACCTATCCTCCGAGAGAACTGAAGGGTGCTTTGATCACTGATTTTTTAACTCCCTCCGGAAAGGATGACTTCGCCTACCCTCTGCACTTAGTAAAAGAAATAGAGGGGAAATTTGGCAAATACCCTCTCTTCTTCAAGACTCCCAGTTTAGCAGTTAATCTAACCGATTCGCTTATCGATACCTTTCTTCAGGAATGTATGCATGCGCTGACATACAAGTTTAAGGTTGCCCACTATTTGCAAGAGAAATTTGATCCCCACTTCGTTCTCCTCCACATCTGGGAGAGTGATCAGATTTGCCACTGGCTCTGGCATGTGATTGACAGGAGTCACCCATTATTTGAAGAGAGCCTCTTTCAGAAGCATGGAGAAAAGATCCTCAACTACTTCAGGCGATTCGATCAGGAGACTCAACGTCTCTGGGAAAAGATGGGGAGAGACGAGACACCTCTCTTCATCATCTCTGACCATGGATTTGGCCCACTCAAAAAGTTTATTGATCTCAATGTCTGGCTCCTGCAAGAAGGCTATCTCGTTTTAAAACAGGGATTGTCTGCCAGATTGAAGCATTTCCTATGGAAACATGGATTCACCCACGAAGCCCTCTATCGTCGCCTGTATATACCCCTGGTTAAAAAGGGATATCGATACAAAAGTCAGGAATCACTCCTGACGAATTTCAACAAGTTCTTTTCTCGAAAATTCGCCCTCCTCACAATTCATGATGTGGACTGGTCGAGGACCAAAGCCTTCAGTAATGTTTTGTCGGGTAGCGGTCAGATCATCATCAATGTCAAAGGGAAGTTTCCCCAGGGGACAGTGAATCCCGACAAAGAATATGAGGAATTGAGGGAAGAACTCGTTTCTAAGCTCAAGAGTTTGAGAGATCCTGAAAATGGCGAAGAAATCAAGGGTGACATCTTTACCAGAGATGAAGTCTACTCTGGAGATCATGTACAGGCGGCGCCTGACATTACCTTTCTTCCCATGGACAACGGCTACTTAGCGTCGAGTATCTTTGGCTTCACTTCTAACCAGCCAATCACCAGGGCCTGGGGAATGAGCGCTCATCATAAAAGGAAAGGAATACTTTTGGGAAGGAGCAATCTGTTACATTCCGGTCTCACGGCAGAGGGAGCGACGATCTTGGACCTTTTTCCCACCATCCTCTATCTCATGGGCATCAAAATACCTCAGGATACTGATGGCAGAGTATTACAGGAAATCATCTCACCCCATTTTTTAGAAATAAACCCGATTGAATTCTGTGAGGCTTCCGTGCCTTCAAAAAGTGCACTTCATACCTCCACCTCAGACGAGGAAAAGGATTATCTCAAGAAATTGCAACAACTCGGCTATATCGACTGAGAAGACTGAACATAACCATGATACCTAATTTTCTGGTGATTGAGCATCTGGATGATGAGACCACGAGAGCGGCTCTCTCTTGCGGAGAGCCTATTGGCAGATTGGTATGGTAGCCGATTTGGTAGTTCTCTTCTTCCTTTTGTATGGCATGATCTATGTGATATCTAACTTCAAGTCTCTGCTTGGGGCGAAGAAGGCTGTTTCCCCTTCGTCAGAAAGATGGCCTATTGTTGCAGTAATTGCCCCATATAAGGGGATTGAACCGGAAATGGAAAACAATCTCGCTTCCCTTTTCTCCCAGGACTATCCCTCATCCTTTGAGATCATTTTCGTCACCCAGTCGGAAGATGACCCTGCCTATGGTGTGATCCGACAGTTTCTCGCCTCAAGGCCAGATGTGAGGGCAAAACTTGTAACTGCAGGTGAAGCTGTCGCCTCAAATCAAAAGCTCTCAAACCAATTGCGGGCACTGCGTGAGGTGTCGAAGGACACGGAGGTGCTAACCTTCATCGATTCAGACCTTCGGGTATCTCCTATGTGGCTTCGATCACTTGTAGCACCTCTTGACCACTCTGGCGTGGGGGCCACTACAGGTTACCGCCTCTTCCGTCCACAAGGGAAGTTCTGGGACTCCGTTTGTGCCCTATGGGACAGTGTCAACCTGCTTGCCCTTAGCTATCCCAGAATTTCCTTTCCATGGGGTGGAAGCATGGCCATGAGATGTGAGCTGTTCAGGCAACTGGATGTAGCAAGAATCTGGCGCAAGAGCCTCACGGATGATCTGAGTCTCGGGCGAGTGCTGAGGGAAAAGGGGTTTCGGATCACCTTTTCTCCGCTTGCCTGCGGCATCACTCCATCTCCATCTTCCCTGTCGGAGTTCTGGAGATGGGCAACCAGGCAGATGATTATGGTGCGTCTCTATATGAGGAGGCTCTGGATTGTAAGCCTTCTTGGGCTGGTCTTCTACCATCTGGCCCTCATTGGGTCGGGTTTCTTATGGGTTTCTGGTGGATGGTTGAGGGTAGCTCTGCCAACCCTGCTTTTGTCCCGCGTAGTTGGAATCCTGCTGCGCAAACGGGCAGTGGAGATTCTCTCTGCTGGAAATATCAGGTGGCATCTGTTTATCTTACTTCTCGATCCTCTCATGCCTACTCTGAGCCTTTTCCTGTGGTTTGCCGCATGGAGGGCCAAAGAGATTGAGTGGAGGGGTATCATCTACTGCTTGAATGACTATCGGTGATCCGATTGATAGAAATAGGTGTTTATAAGCCCCCAGTCGGTCGCCAAAGAAGAGATGGCGAGAAAACTAAATGGGCGTTGTAAATGGGGTTAGCAGCTCAGATCTATCTCTGCCCTCAAAGATAGAAATGAAGAGTAAGGTAGTAGTAATCGGTTTAGACGGGGGAAGCTTCGACCTTCTCAAACCCTGGATCGACCAGGGAGAGTTGCCCTTTTTGAAAAAAATGATGGGTGAGGGTATCAGCGGTGAGCTGGAATCCGTTATTCCTCCTGTTACGGCTCCTGCGTGGAACTCCTTCATCACCGGTAAAAATCCAGGCAAGCACGGGATCTACGACTTCTTCTATCGAGATGAGGATTTCAAGCCCCATCCCATTAATTCATATACAAGAAAGGATAAAGCGATCTGGGAAATCATCGGGGATGAGGGTGGAGTCAGCTTGGTATTAAACCTCCCTACCACCTATCCTCCGAGAGAACTGAAGGGTGCTTTGATCACTGATTTTTTAACTCCCTCCGGCAAGGACGACTTCACTTACCCCCCTCAGTTAGGAAAAGAAATAGAGGGGAAATTTGGCAAATACCCTCTCTTCTTCAAGACTCCCAGTTTAGCAGTTAATCTAACTGATTCGCTTATCGAGACCTTTCTTCAGGAATGCATGCATGCGCTGACATACAAGTTTGAGGTTGCCCACTACTTGCAAGAGAAATTTGATCCCCACTTCGTTATCCTCCACATCTGGGAGAGTGATCCCATCTGTCATACCCTCTGGCATGTAATTGATAAAGGCCACCCTTCATTTCAAGAGAGTGTGTTCCAGAAGCATGGTGAAAAGATTCTCACGTATTTCAGGCGATTCGACCATGAAACGCAAAGGCTCTGGGAGAAGATGGGAGGGGAAGAAACGCCTCTTTTTATTATTTCTGATCACGGATTTGGCCGTCTTAGAAAGGTTATCGACCTTAATGTATGGCTCCTGAAGGAAGGTTATCTTGCTCTCAAGAAAAAAGTATCCACCCGATTGAGTCATTTCCTTTGGAACAAGGGATTGACCCATGAGGTCCTCTATCGCAGGATTTTTATTCCACTGGTCAAAAGAGGGTATCGTTACAAGAGCGATGAATCTCTTATCACGAATTTTGCGAAATTCTTCTCCAGACGATTCGCTCTCCTCACTCTTCACGATGTGGATTGGTCAAGGACGAAGGCCTTCAGCAATGTGGGTGTGGTGGGGAGTGGTCAGATCGTCATCAATGTAAAAGGAAAGTTTCCCTACGGCGTAGTTAATCCGGGAAGTGAATACGAAACATTACGAACAGAACTGGTAACGAAGCTCAAGGCTTTGCGAGATCCTGAGACAGGGAAGGAAATCAAAGGTGATCTTTATACGAGGGATGAAGCCTATACAGGGGAGTACCTCCCGATGGCACCTGATATAACCTTCCTCCCCATGAATAACGAATACTTGGCCATGAGTATTTTTGGATTCACCTCTAACCGGGTAATCAGCAGGCCTATCGGAATGAGCGCTCACCACAAGAGGAAGGGAATTCTTTTTGGCAAAGGGATTCCTCTCCGTTCGGGTATTACCATAGAAGGTGCACGAATCCTGGATCTCTTCCCCACGATCCTGTATATCATGGGCATCAAAATACCTCAGGATATCGACGGAAAGGTGTTGCAGGAGATCATCATGCCAGCTTTTCTGGAAACAAACCCGATTCAATTCCATGAAGTTTCAGCTATTTACAAAGGTACATCCCATACAGCCATAGCAGAAGAAGAAAAGGACTATCTCAAGAAATTGCAGCGACTTGGATATATCGACTGGGAAGAGTAAATATAACCCATGATACTCAGCTTACTGTGGCGCTGTCCCCTCTGTCATACTGCTGATGCACACCGGCATAACCGTAAGTGGTTTGGGAAAGAATAGCTGCGGCACTCCAGGAAAGCAGCATCATCACTTCAATACACTCGTGACATCCTCATCCTGCGGGTTCCCACTCTCCTGTCGCCAGGCGGCGAGGCCTGCCTCGATTTCCTCTTTGATTGCTTGTCCCATGCGCCCGCTCCGTACCCACTCTTCCATGAAGTTGTGGCGGTTGCAGTCGACCGGCTTAATAGTAATTGTGGGAATGTCTTTGAGGAGGAGCGCCTGCTCCGCATCGGGCCGGCACCTCGCGCTGTAGTAGATGGTGGCGCGGGCGGGGCGAGGCCGCTTGCTCAGATAGCACTGCGTGATGTCGGGGACATTCTGCGCACCGAGCAGCCGGCAAATCCGGTTGTAAACGAACCGGCCGCTGAACGTGATGAGGATGACCTCAACGTATGTGCGGGGCGCGGTTATGAGTTTCTTGAGGTCGAACAAGGCGGCGCGGCGATTGACGCGAGAGGAGTAGATTTCCAGGGGAAATGTTGCATTGAAGGCGATGATCTGGTGGATGGGTAGGTCCCGGCTCAGGGCGAACGCGACGGAACCACCACCCGAGGCGCCGACAGCGACGTTGTATTTGGAGTGGAGCCGCGACAAGGCGTCTCGGACGAGACCCTCGAAAAATGCGAGGCCGGAGGGCGAACCATCCGGAGCCATGCAGTAGTAGGCGCGATGGACGTCGCGGACAAAGATGAGGTTATACGATTGTCCCCCCTGTCGCAGGGTTTTGCGGAACTCGAACTTGGGCATCCCCGCGTAGAGCAGGGCCATGCCGGCAAAACTGATCACCGTCACGTCGGAACCGTTGTCTTCTACATTGATATAGATAGAGGGATCCACGTCCTCTGGGGCGACTATCTTTTTACGAAAGTCAAACTGGCCCTCTTGCTTCAGACGGCGTGCGTATCTGGGCACGAAAATGCGGATAATCAGCTTGAGCAATGCATTGAGGGTGGCGTTCATCGGCTAATAACCATAGAAACTATGTTTTACAAGAACTCACTTTTTAGTGCGGGAAGTATATGGAAAAGGCAATTGTGTGTCAACGAAAATGTCTCCGCAAGATATGGACGCAGAGCAGGAACGGATAGAAAAAGCGGTTAGACAAGTAAAACGAGGCTGACATTTATTCCAGCACAGGCAGGACAAGGGGCTGATAAGGTAGTTTCATGAGGTTGGGAGCGAGTCAAATCAAAAAGCCTGCCGATTCATTCGGCAGGTTGTGGTTTCTAACGCAGATTCTTGTCAAAGAAATCCGCTATCATTTTTGTCAGCTCCGCCCGTGATGGATTCATTGTGCCGTGTGGAAGAAAACCGTGTCCGGCATTCTTTATTATCACCAAGTGCGCGTTTGCGCCCACGGCTTTCAATCGGTCATACAATTCCTGCGATTGGCTTACCGGCACGAGGTAGTCCTCATCACCCTGTAGAATCAGAAACGGCGGCGCGTCTTTAGACACATAAGACAATGGACTGGCGCGAACAAGTTTTGGATCGTCTTTTGAGGTTGTGCCGAAGACGCGCTGAACGACCCGAACGAACACTCGGCGTGCGCCACTAAGCAAGGTAATGAGGTCGGTGGGACCGAACATATCCACCACAGCTTGCACCCGCGAGGATTGATCGAGGTATTCGCCCACGTCAAAACCCGCGCTCGCGTCTGTCAAACCCAGGAGCGCGACGAGATGACCGCCCGCACTGCTGCCCCACACGCCAACCCGATTGGGATCAATGTTTAAGGACAAGGCATGCGCACGCAAAAAGCGCATTGCACACTTGACATCTTCAATCTGCGCAGGAAACTTGTACTTCGGCGCAAGTCGATAGTTCACCGCCGCGACGACATAACCGCGCGCCAGCAGCTCTGGAATGTCTACCATCCCTGGGCCCCGGCTTTTGTCTCCCCACGTCCATCCGCCCCCGTGCAGGTAGACCACAATTGGAATCGCGACGTTTTCCGTTTGCTTGGGAAAGTAGATATCCATCTGCAGCGCAACGCCGTTCCTCGTACAATAGGTCACGTCTCGGTTGATGCTGCCGGGCCTGGTGTCAATCACGAAGGGTGGTTGTGGGGAAGACGATGACTTCAGTGGCAGAGATTTCTCTGCTGTAACAGTTGTGGCAGCAGCTTCGGTCAATATCGCCGAGGTGTTGGATAGAAGAGGGTTTGGCCGCAGCCACGAACACGTAGCGAGCGTCAACAATATTCCAGCTCTCAGGGCGAATCGCTGCATCATATCCGGCGACACTTCCTACTGTTTCGTTTTATCGTCTGCCATGATGGTCTTTCTCTTCGGGTCGCCGTGCTGGATAAGATATTTATTTTACAGGCACCCATTTTTTATGAAAGAAAGTATAAGGTAAAGGCAATTTTGTGTCAACGAAAATGTCTCCGAATGATATGGACGCGGACCAGTTTTCGGGGGGCCGTCAAAAATCGATGCAACTAACTTTCAGAGTGGTACAATAATCGGGGGTAGGTCAGTATCAATAGCGCTCATTCGCACGTTCCTGGGGAGGTCGAATCGTATCGGGTATGGCCGGAATCTGTCGGAAGCGTCGGCGCTGGCCCAGATTCAGTCCAAGGGTGATGGCGGCGTTTCGCCCCGACATCAGGGCTTTGAAAGTCCTTTTCAAGATCGCCCCGTAGGAGGTGTTTTTTTTCAGGAGCCACGTGTATCCATCATAAAGTTCCTGCTGGCTCATCCTCTGAGGAAGGTAATTTACTCCCGCCAACATATAGTTGGACCAATCACTGCTGGTTATCCTGCCCTCCTTCTCGAAACGGTCCCGGATTTTCGTTCCCGGAAAAGGACACAGGATGCCCAACCGAATGATGTCGACATCCGCCTCTTTGAAAAAAGAGTCGATTTTCTGGAAGACCTCCTTGAAGTCGTAGTCTAAGCCCACCACCATGGAAGCTTGAACGACAATGCCATGATCGTGAATTTTACGTATGAGTTCCTTGTATTGTGAGGGCTTATTCTGTCCTTTGTGGATGGCTTCCAGGCTCCTTTCTTCGACGGATTCAAAACCGACTAACAGATACCTGCAGCCACTTCGTTGTGCCAAGGATAGCAGCTCGTCGTCCTTGGCGATCCCGATACCTGCCTGGGATGCCCACCGGATCTTTAGGGGTATCATTTTTTCAAAGAGTATTTTCGTGTTGCTCGGTGTTCCGGCGATATCATCGTCGACAAAGAAAAGGAATCTTATCCCGAGGCTCCGAACCTCCTCGACCACTTCATCCGTGGGCCGTGACCTGAACTTGTGCCCCCAAAAAACAGAGGTGGAGCAGAACTCGCATTGGTACGGACATCCCCGACTGCTTTGCACCATCCCCAACCATGGGGGCCGCCAGTACCCCCACGAAGGAGAAAGCAGATCCAACCGGGGGCGAGGCAGGCCCTCTAAGGAGTGGAAGCTTTCTGCTTTATATACTCTCTTCATTTTACCAGCCTGGAAATCGTCTAATAAGGTACCCCAGATTTTCTCAGCCTCTCCAATTAGTACGGCATCGGCATGCTGAAGGGCTTCCTCAGGCATGGCGGAGACATGAAATCCTCCCATGACAACGGGTGTCCCACGGTTTCGATAGATATCGGCGATTTCGTAGCCCCGCTCCACATTCGTCGTGAAGGAGGAAATCCCCACCAGATCCACCTCCTCTGCAAGGTTGAGTTCCTCTACATTTTCATCCTCCAGAGAGACCTTGAATGTCTTCGGCGTCAGCGCCGCAATCATGGTTAAACCAAAAGGTGGCATCAGCCAACGAGAGCTTTTTTTGGCAAGTCTCTTTGCCCTCGGCATGATCAGCTTCAATTTCATTCATTTATCCTTTCCTTACTGGAGCATTATTGTTTGTGTTGATTACGAACTTTTATACACTATTCAGCTAATCAAATTAATAAAATTAATCAAGGAAATATGGCCTGCCCCCAGCAATCGGTACACTCTTTAGCTAAAAATTCAGTAAGGTGTTACCGGAATTGCTACATCTCTTATTTATTTTCGATTGGTCTCTCAGTGGCGCACACCCCCTCGCCAGGGTAGGCAAGATTCTCTATCTGTGGTTCTTGGAAGCGGAGGAAATTCCGGACATCCAGCATGGTAAAATAGGAGGCCATGGCTATGACGGAACTCCGAGGATGGGTGGAGCGTCGGGCGATGCGGAGGAGACGGTTGATAGTTTTCCGATCCTCTCGAGAGACCTTAAAAAGGTAGTATCTGAGAAATCTCCAGAGAGCAACGATTGCTCGTCGGTTGAGAGAGGGTTTGGTTATATGCAGATCGTGGCGATAAGGGGAGTTGTTAAAGTTTTCGAAAAAGGTATTGACGCGTTCTACCAGGTTGTCAGCTTGATAGAGCTGCCAGAGGAGCCATAAGGTTCCATCTCTCAGTTGATCGATTGTCATCTGCTTGGGGACGAGGCTGAAGGTATTGTGGGGGTTGGCCAGCATGGGGTCGCCGGTGATATGCATGTCCGGATCACGATATCTTCCTTCTCTGATGAGGCGCTGCTTGAGGGCGGAACCATCGGAAGCCTGGAGGGGATAAACTTGGATTTTGGGAATCCCACTCTTTTTGTGAAAATCAAGGTGCTGGCGGAAGATTGAGAGGTCATCGTGGTCGAAGCCGACAATGGTTGCCCCGGTCATATGGATACCGAACTGTTGAATCTTCTTCAGGTCGGCGATCATGTCACTTCGCACATTGTGGAACTTCCGGGTTTCCTTCAGGCTTTCGATGTTGGGGCTCTCGATACCGATAAGGACATTAAGGAGGTTGGCCTCGACAGCGAGGCGGAGAAAATCATCGTCCTGGGCTACGTCTATGGAGAGCTGGGTGAAGAAGTTGACGGGCTGGCGCTGCCTCCGATTCCAGTCGCGTATTGCCTTGAGAATCTCAGTGGCCTTCTCCCGGTTGGCCGAGAAGTTGTCATCGGCGAGGCAAATAATGTTCATGTCGAGCCTGTGTATCTGTTCGATCTCCCGCATGATCGTATCTATCGGCTTGTAGCGCATCGTACGCCCCACATAATTGATAACGTCGCAGAACTCGCAGTTGAAGGGACAGCCCCGGCTCGCCTGAACGATCCCTATGGAATACCGGCCCCTGACACCTTTACTGAAGTACGAGTAGTCAGGAACGGGCGTGATGGACAAGTCGAACCGCTCAGTTTCGCAGTATTCCCTCTGGTGCCTGCCGGCCAAATAATCGGCGATGAATTGGGGCCAAATTCTCTCTGCCTCTCCAATGATGAGGACGTCGGCATACGGTCGCCAACGCTCAGGAGCTAATGAGACTGAGGAACCGCCGCAGACCACGAGTACTCCCCTCCTGGTGAACTCGGCGATGATCTCCCGCGCCCGGATATGAGTAATGGCGGTTACCCCCACAATGTCCCACGGGGCGTCGAAATCGATATCGTCGAGTTTATCGTCAACAATCTTGATGTCGAACTCCTCCTTGGGCGTGAGGGCGGCGATGGTTGCCAGTGAGGCATTCATGAACCCTCCTGGACGATTCAATACCCTTCTCAAAAAGGGCATATCTCCGAATGAAAAAGCGGCGCACTTGGGTTCTATGAGCAAAAGCTTCTTTTTGTTCTTCATCGGCGATTATCCTCAGTGTTTACTTTGTATATATCAAGTTCATAGGGGATTACAAGGGGATTGTGGAGAGTGAAAGACTTTTTAAAAAGCCGTGGATTGACTTCATTCTGGAGGGCAAGAAGACACGGGAAATACGGGGTTCAAATACGAATATTCGAGGCATCCTATTGCCGAGGGAGAATAAACCTGCGTTTGAAGCCTTTTGCTTCGGATAAAAATCTTCATCTTTTCTTATTGCTGAGTTTATCCGGCATTTTCATTTGATCTTTCATCAATCCTCATGATTTATTCACATGGTTTCTGGAGGTATTCCCAGTTATTTTAGGGATCACAATTCTCATTTTCACCTATAATCGATTTCGGTTTACCTCATTAGCTTATGTTTTAATGTGGTTTCATGCCATTATCCTTTTGGTTGGAGGTCACTATACCTATGCGGAGAAAGCCTTTGGATTCACTCGCACTCCGCTTTATCTTTGCCCATTTAACCACTCCTGAAGTGGCCACCTATTGGAGAAAGCGTATGTAATATGTGTTTAGTTATATTCCTTTTTCAGTCACATTTCTTCGTATACCATCCGTCAGTTGTCGCACGCATCGCCTATTCCATCGTTGTCCCTATCAAGCTGGGCTGGATTTTCAACGTTAGGGCAGTTGTCACAGATATCCCCTACACGGTCCCCATCAGAATCGGTTTGGTCTAGGGAGGGAGTGTCCGGACAATTATCACATGGATCGGGAATGCCATCGGAATCTGTATCCGCCTCGTTTGATTGGACCGTTCCCGTAATACCGATGTACTCCTGACAGGTAGAGCAATTTGAATCGGGCGGATTTCCCACATCTATGGCGCACAATTTCGGCTCTTCAAGGAATTTCAAGTAGCCACCGAGCTCAAGGCCATCAGGACGCACCGTTGGCATTACTGAATTCAATTGATCTTTGACAATTTCCACCGGTTCGCTGGCACCTGCATTTTTCAGAAGAAAGATATCAGCGATATCAAAGACTCCACCACACTGCTCTGCTAATGGGTCGCCGCGAAATCCTTTGATCTCGGCGCTGATTTCAGGTTTTCCTTGTTCACTCGTGCCCGCGGTCAAATCAACAGCCCTCTCCCCCTTTAAACAAACAGCAGCCCATTTACAGTCTTTGATATTATCTGGCCCCTCTACGCAACTCGGTATAGTTCTTATGTTATCGTTCTCGTAATTAGGATCGATACTATAAGGACCGTTACTATCGCCATCATTAAGTTTACCATACGGTTCAACGCGGTCGAACACCACTACTATCCCGAATTTATTCTGATAGAACCCTGCCTCAATTTTATCTTCTGTCGTAGAGTCATCTTTGATCAGAAGCTGCGGAGCACGTGTCTCAACTTGATTGTTAGAGTCTACCAGATCGGGCACTGCCCGTCCACAAAAGAGGAGAGGAGTGCTTAAGGAAATATTGATGCTATCCATCAGTAGTTTTACTTCAACACAGCCTATTAGCTGATCCCCGGATAGCCCCAAATCCCTACAGGTCTGACCGCTTAATAGCTTTGCTCCCTTACAACGCCCCTTCTCGTTATCAGTAGGAGTAACGGTTCCCCACGGGCCATTGCACTCCTCTGGCATGAGATCCTTGACGGTAAGACCTGGAACACATTTTGTATCCAATGCGCCCCTTAATGCCATTCCGGCGAAGATCAAACTGAACATGTCAGAGGAAATAGCAAAATATGCATCCTTTGCGCAGTCGGGATACTTTTCAGGTACAGGAGCATTTATATATGTGACCTGGGGTTTATTTTGGTTATCCTGGGGAGGAGTCACCACAACGTCTCCACTGAGGGTACCTGAAACTCCTTCTGGTTTGATCTGAAAATCGGTTATCTTTGTTACAATATCGAGTCCACTCTGTGCTTTTGCGAGTATTTCATCCGGCTTGATCCCATTAATTTCGAGGTTTTCATCGCCTGACATCTTGAGCATATCTTGAATACCTACATCAAACGCGACAAAATTTTCAACAATCCAATTGAAAAATCCAAGTTCATCAAGGGCCCAAACCGTAAAGGCCGCGAGAGGGCCGAAACCAGCAGGGGTTGGGATAAGGAGAAGAGGTAATTCAATACACTCTATTTTATTGTTGGCCGCTGTTATATTTGCGATGGCTTTCCCATCTACGTATTCAGCAATAGTATCTCCACCCTGAAGAACGAGATCCTCATTGAGAGTAGCATGTATCTCCGCCCCAGCAATGGTGGCTGTGGCTACTGAATCGACAAAATATTTAAGCAAGCATATATCAGTGTTTGGAATTTTGTACGCGCATAGCCCATCAAGATTCAAGTCTATAGTTGGATCAGGAATGCCAAATTTAACGGTGATCTCACCCTCCCCCAGTTCTGCACTGCAACTCAAGTTCCCTTCTGCAAACCTCACGCTTTCTGCATTGGGAACCGATATGGTAATGCCGGGATTGCAGCTATTCTGATCAAGAATGCCCTCCAGCACCTTTAACTCTGGGGGCACTTCATCCCCGAAAGCCTTTTCTATCATCTCCCATAAGTTAAACTGTTCCGTCATTTGTTGTTCGAGGAGTTTATTCTTCAGCATCTGTTCGATTTTTTGGGTGGCACAAGAACCACAAACCCCCTGGTAGAATTTATTGATCCCGTCTGGGGAAAACCCAAAAATGAAGGCACGTTCAATCTTATCTTGGTCCAAGTTGGGACCTTTTACCACGATAGGTACGGACTCAGGGTATCTGGTGCTTGCACCCTGAGGCTGCTGCACAGCAAGTAATATCTGGGGGACTACGGTCGGGCCGATAGCAAACCGCCGTGTCGCAAAAACCAGGTGGCCCATAAGATCCTCTGCCCCCACTGTGGGTTCGTTTTGTCCACGGTCAAGCGTTCCGACCTGCGGCCCAAATGCAAGATCTGCCACCGGAAAGGTTACGTTAAAGGGGAGCACATACAAATCTGCCGAAGTCTCCCCGTCTCCAGGCGTGAAGAGCTGGCCACTTACATCAACCTCCACACCGTTAACCTTCAAGCGGGAGATTGGTTGTCCATGCCGAACCTCTCCTCTGATCGATATCGGTTCAGCATCAGCATCAATAACCTCCCCCTCTTGAGGCGCGGTAATCTCAATCCCGAATATAGATACCGTCCCGGTATCGAGGATATCGTCGAGGTGACACTCTTCGCTTACATTAGCTGGCAGGGCCCCAGTAAGCGGCTCGCCATCTACCTTCACCATGTGTCCGCCTGGTCGGAGGTTTTCTAAGTTCATCGTGAGCGTATTAGAGCTGAGTATGTTGATACTTTGCGTTTCAACCATCAGTTCAGTTACGTTCACCGGATACCCATTAATGTTAACCATGCCTCCATAGGGCCCTCCCGGAAAATCTTCAACCGGATTGATGCCCAGTGGTCCAAGGATGTCCATCCCATCGACCGTAACAGAGAGCGTTTTCGGATCAACCCGTGGAATGGCCACCATGACCTCTGTGATGGACACCTCTGAACCCGAAATGACCTCCCCTGAGGGCTTAACAACATCAAGGTAGGGTATGGGCGAGGAAAAGGCCTGAACAACCCTCTGACCGGTATTCGCGGTAATCCTGAGCAGGGGAACCGGGGCAAACACTTCTTTGAAAGCTCCCTGGGTGTTGATCTTGAAATCCGCGGGATCAATGCGGCTGGCAAGATGTACTAAATCATTGTGGCGCACAGGAATAGATCCCAGCAGCTTCCCATCGGCATCCAGTGCAAGTAACTCGGAGGTAACCGTTGCAGCTGGGAGGTTGACGCTCAATGAAACCCTGTAATCACCCTCACATGACGTGCCTGGTTCACCTGGCTTTGGCTTGCCGCTCTTTCCCTTCACAGGGATCAACGCGCAGGATACAGCAAGGTTTGCTGACGCACAGTTCGGGTCTTCCTGATCGGTAAGTCCATCGCAATCATTATCAATGGCATCTTCACACGTTATGCCCCCAGGCCCCTCCATGCTCGGTTCATCCGGGATAGCGCCGCAGACCGTCCCCCGCTGATCGGCGCTACATACAAATACCCCGTTTGCTTCACAAGCACCCAAACCGGCACTGCAGGGAGTTCCGAGACTGGGAAAATCTTCATCAGCCAGCCTGTCCCCGTCATTGTCCTGCCCGTCACATACCTCGGCTGCTTTGCAGCCGGGGTCAGCGAGATCAACAAGCCCGTCGCAGTCATTATCTACTCCGTCACGACAATTCCCTGTTCCCGGGGTGTTTTCGATTGATGGGGATCCTGGGACGACACTGCACACGACGCTCCGCATGTCTCGTGAGCAGACGATGGTGCCTGAACGTTGACAGAAGCCTACACCAACTGTACAAGGATCCCCCAACCCGAGGAAATCCTCATCAATTTGGCCGTCATGGTCATCATCCAAACCGTTACAGAGCCCAACCTCACTTGAAGTCTGACAACTAGGATCAGCAAAGTCTATTAAGCCATCGCAGTCATTGTCGACCCCGTCGAAACAACTCTGCGTACCAAGCACTTCAGGAACGGGTTGTGAAAGCGGACCCAATGGCTTGCATACCGTCCCCTTTCCGTCTTCACTGCAGACTTTCTTCCCCGCTGTTTTACAGCCGTTATCCTCCACAAAACAGCAGTCGGTGAGATTAAAAGCATCAGGGTCTTCACAGATTCCGGCGGGGCTGACGTCAAATCCCTCGTCTATAGCACCGTCTCCATCGTCATCAATCCCATTGCAGAGTTCAGGCGTATCCCCATCAGCAGCCCAAACCTGCGCAGGTGATGCAAGGAAGGCAGGGACAGATATGATAAGAAAAAAAACAAGAAATAAGAAACCTCCTGTCATGATCCTGCTTTTCTTTTCGCTCTTCATTGGTTACCCCCTTTGAACAAGAGTTAACTGCAAAAAATGGGCTTTTTTGACCCACCAATTTCTGAAGGATAGGGTTTTTGGTAGTAGTTTGCTGGTTACTTCGTTGGATGGACGAGACAACCTGTTGTGATGACGCTCTGAATTTCTAATTGCCTTACTGCTGACCAACGAATCCCCTCCCCATACTCGACTTATTTCTTGGCCTTGCTGTAAAACTTAGATACGGAATTTATTGAAAGGATGCTATTATTAAAGATAAAAAAGAATAATGTCAAGTAATTTTTTGAATATTTTTTCCGTATTTAATACGTATAGAAAATATGTATTAATTCAGGGTCAGCAGGTAGGTTCTGAGGTTGGTGTGCCTATTCTTTACGCCGAGCTTCTTCCTGATGTGCTCCCGGTGGACCTCTACGATCCTTGCTGACGTATTGAATAATGCAGCTATATCTTTCGTCGTCTTGCCATATCTTGTCAGGTCTGCTACCTGGATCTCCTCCTCCAACTGCTCATTTGTCTTCCTCAAATCGCCAATGCGTTCTCTTATCCACTGTTCCAGCTCTTGGTTCATCATCTGGATCTTTTTTTCTTTCTCCTTGAGGTGAGTAATATCCCGTCCCAGAATGAACAATCGCTGAATCCTCCCCCGCACATCAAAAAAAGGATAAACCATGCTGTCAAGCCATGAGCCTCTCCTCTCATCCATGAAACGCACGGGCTTTCTTGATTGAAGCACCTGGTTAAAAATGGACTTCCTGCGTTCGGCCACTTCCGGTTCCAATATCTCCCATACGGACTTCCCGATCAGCTTACTTGCTTTAACATTGAACCTCCTGAGGGCCGCTTTTTCATTGATGCATTCGATTATCCCGTCTCTATTGAGGGATAAGACAATCTCGTTATCATCGCACAGACTCCCCAGCCCTCTCACCATTCCATCGTAATCAAACCAGTTCTTTTTCGATTGATTGGTATTGCCTGAAATCTTTTGTCTTTGCATAACAAAAACAACCTATAAAAGCTGTTAGATTGGCTCAAGGGCTTGAGCATGCACGTTTGCAAACTTCGATCCATCCTTGAGCAGAATAGCAGTCGAAGCTTATATTAAAGCCAAGTTACGGTACGTAAAAATGCAGAAGGCAAGCGGATCAATTACGTGAGATAACGATTCTCAGTGACAGTTTTTGTTATCACTGAGAGATAGGTGCGAGGTTGGGACTGAGTCAAATCAAAAAGACTGCCAATGTATTGGACATGCTTTGGGTTTCTAACGCAGATTCTTGTCAAAGAAATCCGCTATCATCTTTGTCAGGTCCGCCCGCGATGGATCGATTTTGCCGCCTGACCGAGTAAAGGCGTGTCCGGCATTCTTCACCATCACCAAGTTCACGTTTGCACCCGCCTCTTTCAATCGGTCATACAATTCCTGCGATTGGCTTGGCGGCACAAGTCCATCCTTCTCTCCCTGCAAAATCAGAAACGGTGGAGCATCCTTAGACACATACGTCACTGGACTGCCGCGTGCGAGCATTGGATCATCTTTAGAAGTTATTCCGAAGACGCGCTTAGCGAACACCCCGTTTGTGCCGCGGGACCAGGTCATGAGATTGGTAGGACCGAACATATCCACGACTGCTTGCACCCGCGAGGATTGATCGAGGTATTCGCCCACGTCAAAGCCTGCGCTCGCGTCTGTCAAACCCAGGAGTGCGACGAGATGACCGCCTGCGCTGCTACCCCATGCCCCAATCCGTTTGGGATCGATGTGTAAGGGTAAGGCATGCGCACGCAAAAAGCGGATCGCACATTTGACATCTTCAATCTGCACTGGAAACTTGTACTTCGGCGCAAGGCGGTAGTTCACCGCTGCCACAACAAAACCGCGTTCCAGCAGCGCTGGCGTGTCTGACATCCCTGGGCCGCGGCCTTTACTCCCCGCAATCCAGCCGCCTCCGTGAACATAGACCACAATCGGCATCGCGACGTCTTTCGCTTGCTTGGGAAAGTAGATATCCATCTTCAGCGCGACGCCGTTCCTCTTGCAATAGGCCACGTTGCGGTTGATGCTGCCGGGCCTGGTGTCAATCACGAAGGGTGGTTGTGGTGTAGACGATGAATTCGTTGGCAGAGGTGTCTCTGGGGAAACAGATGTGGCGGCAGCTTCGGTCAATATTGCCGAAGTGTACGATAGAAAACTATTTGCCTCCAGCTGCGAACACGTGGCGAGCGTCAACAATATTGCAGCTGTCAGGGCGAATCGTTGCAAGATGTTTCTCATTTCGCCGTGAACCTTATAATATAATTTACTCAGTTTTTTCCAGCTCTTCAGGATGCTCCATGATCCATCGCAACTCTTTAGAAAGTTCAGATGCGTGAAGGGGATGCCAGACGCGGTGATCAATGAGGAGGGTGACATAGACTGAGGGGCGAACTTCGACCTTATCACCAACAGCTACGGGACGGTTTGCAACCCCCCCAACACCCATCAGCACCGCCGTACCCATGGTCATTGGAATAAAGAGGTCAGTTTCCTTTGTGTTCATCATAGAAATCTGGACAGTCCCCACAACCTGTCTTCTCAGACGGTAACTCTGAGCAAGGTATCGAATTACCATGCGACGGAGAAAGTTGATGGGCAATAATCTTCCAATCTTTCTTAACTTCTCCAGATTTTTTTCCTCATCACGTATCGCCTCGGCAGTCTTTCTCCGGAATTCCTCAACGATCTCTATGAGGCTCTTTTTGTCAGCCTCCCTAATGATCACGACGGGAGTAATAACCTCCTCCCCTGCAACTGAGATTCCGACGTCAATGGAAGAAGGGTGAATAACACGATACCTCTCTATCATATAGTTGGTCCAGGGATATTTCTTCATGATCAAAGTACAGGCCTTGATGAGCATATGGAGATAGGTCAATGGAACCCCGTGTCTCTTCCTGAATGCATCCTTAAATTCCTTAGCCGGAAGCAAATCAACCAGCATGGTAGCAAACCCATCCGGACGTCTCGCTGAATCGACGGCATCAAACAAAATCCTTCTACCCGGATCTACTTTGACAATCTCATCACCCTCAAATAGTGACTCATCAGCAAAATTCCTCAACGTATTGAATAAAGATTCCTTCATTCCTCTACCTCAGACACTTATCCTCTTGATTTTGGATTCCGATTCAGCCTTTGACCTATCCTTTTTCACTTTACCTGTCTAAAAGCCTTATTTTATATGGGTGAAATTTCAGAGGCTAAGGTATTTTGGACAGCAGTGATTTAAACTGTTTTAAAACTCCGTACACTCTCTACAATGATGTTGAAATCTACCTCTGTTAAGTCAGGGTATAAGGGTAACGTGAGAAGTCTTTTCCATACCTGATCAGCGATTGGAGTTGCTTTTCCATACCCTTTGTACATTTCAAATTGATTGCAGGGAATGTAATGGACGCTTGAAGAAACTCCTTTATCTTTAAGCCATTCATTCAATTGATCCCGCCTATTTGTCTTTATGACATAATTATGGTGTGCACTTTTTGCATAATCCCTTTGAATGGGGGTTTCGATCCATTTGAGGTCGGAAAAGGCTCGATTGTAACGGGTTGCAATTTCCCGCCGTTTCTCGTTGTTTACATCCAATTTTTTCAACTGAACCAGACCGATAGAAGCAGCAATATCATTCATCGTATATTTAAAGCCCATCTCTTCCACATCGTAACGCCATGAATAGGTCCTCCCTTTATTTGCTCTTGACCATGTATCCTGGTTTATTCCTAACCACCTCAATCTTTTTAGTCTCTCAAAAATTTCCGGATCATTGGTTGTTATCATTCCCCCATCTCCTGTAGATAGGTTTTTTACAGCATGAAAGCTGAAGCAGGCTATATCACCAAGCGAACCAATCATTCTCCCTTTATACTGACCTCCACAGCCGTGAGCTGCATCCTCAATGACCTTGATGTTATGCTCTTTTGCAATCTTTAAGATTGGGTCCATATCACAGGGATGGCCACCATAGTGGACGACGACAATCGCTCTCGTCATGGGAGAAATATTTTTTTTGATCTCATCAACATTAATATTCAAGGTATCTGGGAAGATATCTGTAAAAACCGGCGTTGCAACGTTATAGAAAATAGCATGAATTGTAGAAATGAACGTGATGGGTGGGGCAATAACTTCGTAACCTTTGACCCCCATAACCATTAAAGCGAGATGAAGAGCTGCAGTGCAACTATTTACTGCAACGGCATGTCTTACACCAATGTACTCAGCAAATCTCTCCTCAAACTCTCTCGTTTTTGGACCCATGCCAGTCCAGCCGCTCTGGAGAGTTTCTTTTAGTACCTCAAGTTCTTCCTCATTATATGAAGGCTTAAAAATAGGAATCATCTCTTTTGACCTCAACTCCTGGAAACAAATAGCTATTTAAGCAGCCATCTGTAAGAAATCTTCTATAGTATCAGCAGCCGTTCGAACTGGATCGTAAGTCTCAAGATCTTTTTTTAACCTCATCATATTCATCTTATATGTTTCAAGATGAGCAAATATCTTCTGGGTTGACTCTAAAATCAAAGAGGGATTTTTTAATACCTCTATCATAGATAAAAATATCCCTACTCCGAGCTCTTCAGTAGCCTCACCCAAGAATTCCTGTTCAAAGTGGGTAGCTATCACAATGCACGGTGTGAATGTTTTTATGGCTTGATATGCAGTTCCTGTTCCTCCGTGGTGGATAACGACATCTGCTAAAGTCATAATCTCTTCACCTGGCAAGTACCTCTCAAGATAGAAATCCTTGGGAATCTCATGGTCAGAGATATCAATTTGGCCTCCTGTAGAAACGAGAATCTGATATTCAGTTTCTCCAAAGACCTTAAAAAGTTTCTGAAACAGATCCTCGTGCCCTGTACTTCCCAGGGTCAGGTAGATGATCGGCCTTTTTCGATCCAGTTCTTTGACCCAATGAGGCATAGTATTTTCTGGCGCCCAGTAAATCGGGCCCACTTGCCTAAAATTACCTGGCAAATGTTCAGTCGGAGTCCAAAGCTGAGTATCAAGTATCAGGTTGTAGTCGCCTGTAAGGAGATCTCCCATGCTCTTTTTCTTCTCTAAGCCATATTTCTTGAAAGCAGCCTGATAGGACAATATCTTATACTTTAGAATGAGCCTTTGGAAAAAGGGCATTATCCTGTCAGCAGTCTTTTCACCCAATAATAGCCGAATGAATGGATATTGAGGCAATGTCCTTATCGCCTTCCACTTTCTGACTGAATATTGTTCTATCCACCTCCCCTCAAGAAGGGAGATCAAAGGAACCTTTGCGACACGTGCTGAGATATAGATGGAAAGCCTGAAATCAACTATTACCAAGTCTGGTTTGAGAACGTTAAACATTTCCAGTTCAGCATCAATATGCTTCTCCACTGAACTCCTTCTGATGGTTTTGCTCATCGTGCGGAGCATAACCATCGCCTCTTCGACACTGAGGTCTGGTAATTGATAAAAACGGATATCTTTGTCCCTTACTACTTCGGGATCATTGAGATATTTAGGTGAGCCTGCCAGGATTACTTGATGGCCTCTCCTTGTTAATTCCCGAGCCAAGATTATGCACCTTCCTGCATGTGCAAGAATATTTGAGGCAGGAGTTAAAACGATCCGCTTGGACTTTTTCACAACACGCTCACTTATCATTTTTCGTATGTATTATGAATTATGAGCAACAAACCCACCTCAAATTAACTTTGACAACACATCTGTCCAAAATAAGATTTGAGAGGGTAAACTTCAATAGGTAAAATCAATTTACAAAAAGAACGATCCTACCTATGAAGCTTTCCTGTATGAATAGCAGATTTTTTGGACAGATTCTACAAATAAAATTTTGAAGGAAGAATTTTACCAAGCAGTAGTTGAGATAGGGGCAGAGAGGAAGACGAAGGAGTTTACCTGCAGGCAGCAATTTATGGCCACGCTGTTCTGCCAGCTTGGGCAGGCACACTCTTGACGGGAGATATGTGGAGGGTTGGTGAGTTGTATGGGGAAGCTGAAACACCCGGGGATAGGGAATGCGCCGAATCGTTCAACTTTTTCGTATGCCAACGAACACAGGCCATCTCAGTTGTACCAGAGAATATTTTTTCACCTATTAGGGAAGTGCCAAGTTCTCAGTAGGGGGTCAAAGAAGTTTCGATTTAAGAACAAGCTGTTTCGTCTTGATGCCATGGTGATTGAGCTGTGAACCACATTATTTGACTAGGCAAAGTTTCGGATAACGCAGATTATGAGATCATAGGAGACAGACCACTTCCTGAGAACCGGAATATTGAGGATCAACAACTCATGCGCTTTTCTATTAGAGATACCCCAGCCCCTTCAATCTCTTTACCAGATCTTCTTCATCTTCTCGAGAGAATGATGCATCCTTCTGTACGTCCTCCGGAGAAACCTCATAGAACTGTTTTGGATGAGCCGCCAAAAACTCTTGAAGAAATGCTTGGTCCAAAACTTTTCCATCCATCGAAAGAGGAATCTTTTCTCCCATGAGATATAATACGGTAGGAGCAATATCAATGATCTTTGCACCATCTATCCCCTTTCCCTTTTCTATTCCATTTCCTTTGGCGAGGAAGATGCCATTCATCCGGTGGTTACCGAACCAGGCTCTATTTGCTACTACTGGTTTATTGGAGGTGAAGCCGAAAAATGTACCAGCTAAGTATGTGCCTTTCGTTAAAAACACGATATCCGGTGCAGAGTCAAGGTGTTCACCATGATAGATCTCCTCTTTTAAAAATACATCTCCCTCGATTTTCTCGTTAGTCTCTGGGTCTCTTAACTGTTTCAAGAGTTCAACAATCTCCCTCCTTACCTTATCATACCCTTCACCAAGCTCAACAGGCCCATTCCTGCCATTGCCCTTTATGTTGATATGGATGGCGCCTATTCCGAACTTACTGTAGGCCATGGTTTTGCTCCAGTCCACATCATTGAAGGAAAAGAGCAACTGTTTCGCATCTTCTTGGACTGCTTTGATTCCTTCAAAGGGTGGCCTGACCGGTAGCGTAATCCCTGCTTTTAGGATACCCTTGAGCAGGGGCAAAAAGAGTCGATAGGTTAAACCCTTTTTCCAGGCAAGATATTTTAGCTGGGAGATCGGATTATCTTTTATCTTGATGAATCCCTCATTGAGCAGCAAGCAATTGAGATCAACGCACTTATGGACTGGTCCAAATCCATGATCTGAGATGATCATGATATGGTTTTCTTGCCCAAATTTCTTCCAGAGTCTTCCTATTTCCTGATCCACCAGAGAAAAATAATGAACGATTTCCTCTTTAAATTTCTCCCCTAACATTCGATTGTATTGTGGATGTGACTCATCTATGACGTTCCAGAGTTCATGCTGGATCCGATCCGTGCCCCATACATGGATCATCAGAAGATCAGCCGGAACCCGATCAAGAAGGTAATGGGCTACCTCAAATTTATACCGGAGTTCCTGTTTCAGTTCTTCCAAGAGCCTCCGCAAATTCTTTGCAGAGAGATTTCCTGAAAAGAGCATGGTCTTCAGGTAAAGAGGATATGGACCGAATTTTCCCTCAATCTCTTCCACCAGTTCTCGGGGATAAATAAAGTCTTTCTTCCCTCCTGGTGTTAAAAAGCAGGAGATCATTGCACCGTTCACTTCTTCTGGTGGATACGTGGTTGGGCAATTGAGCACTAAAACCTTTTTGCCGCTTTCACTCAAAATCCTCCAGAGAGTAGGTCCTGAACGCATCCGAGAATTAATAGGCACCTCCCTTCCAGTGGTTTTATCTTTGCAGACAAAGTGAAAAACTCCATGCTTACCCGGATTATTCCCTGTCATGAAAGAAGACCAAGCAGGAGGTGTAATAGGGGGGATGGTGGACTCAAGTTCCCCACTCACTCCTTCCTTTTGAATCATCTTGAGATTGGGGAGTTTTCCCTCGTCAATCCAAGGCTGAAGCAGAGTAAAAGTTCCGCCATCCAGCCCTATAATCAGTACTTTATTATTATTAGTCTGCGAGTCCATTTTTCACCTTTCCATTCAGGAAATCCTCGATGCCATCTACTGCTCGGATGACAGGGTCGTATTGTAACAGATCTTTTTTAAATTTTTCCATATTGCCTCGAAAAAAGTAAATATGTTTGAACATCTTGTCAACCGATTCAAAAAGAAGCTTTTGGTCTCTTAATACTCGTACTATCGTGAGAAATATTCCTGCACCGTTTTCCTCCAGCATCTGACCACCCCATTCCTGATCAAGGTGGGTGGCAATAATAATGGCAGGCGTCCCAGCTTGTACTGCCTGATATACTGTCTGATTTCCCCCGTGGCAGATAACAATATCTGCCATCTCCATGATCTTGTCACCAGGGAGGTATTTCTCCACATAGAAGTCTTCCGGAATCTCATCCTTTCTGAAATCAATCTGGCCTCCGGTACTCACAATAACCTGGTATCGGGAACCTCGAAAGGTGTCAAGGATCATCCGGAAAAGATCTGTGTGGCCGGAACTCCCCATGGTCACGTAGATGACGGGCTTCTCCCGGTCGAGGTCCTTCAACCAGCACGGTGCAGGCAAGTGAGGAGACCAGATCACGGGCCCGGCCTGAAGATAGTGTGGGGGTAAATCCCTGGTTGGTCCGAGCACCTCTGTATCGAGGATGAGGTTATAGTCGCCCTCCACAAGGTCGGGGATCAAGGTTTTTCTCCCTAAATGGTATTTCTTAGAAGCGTAGTAATAGGGAGACAGTTTATACCTCTGGATGAGGTTCAATACCTGCAGCCACAAGGTATCAGCCAACCTTGTTCCGAGCATCCTTTTCATGGCAAGAGCTACGGGGTGCGTATCCGGTGCATGGTATGTGCCATTAAAGCGAGGGCCGAGCCAGCGGGCATTGAGAAACGAAGCCAGTGGCACCTTTGCCACCCTGGCAGAGATGTACATGGTCAGCCGGAAATCGCTCACAACCAGCTCAGGTTTTAATTCCTCGAACATTTTCAATTCTTCCTCGATGTGGCTTAGGATGGTCTCTCTGGTGTAATGCCTTTTCATCAATCTCAGTGATTCCATCGCCTCATCAGTGTTGAAGTCAGGAAGAGGGTAGTAGTCAAATTCATCCGGGGAAACTACCGAGGGATCCTGTAGATATTTCGGGAGACCGGCAAAGATGACCTCGTGTCCTCTCTTCTTCAAGGCCCTTCCAACAACCAGACACCTGACAACATGGGACATCACAACGGAGGCAGGTGCAAAGACAATTTTTTTCTTCCAATCATGCAAAGCCTTAGCTTAGATAGCTAAAAATATTAAGTAATAATAGCTTAGGTGGCGTTTCCGTTCAACAAAATTCCCTTCCATAAAAAATTAAACAATTGTTAATGAAAAAACAGCGGGGAGGAACTTTAGGATAGGTGGGAGTGAAGGGGTAGCATCTCTTCAAATGTCAATTAACCGAATCAATCCACTGTCCGTTTGAAAACCAATTTCCCTCACTGACCAATCAATTTACACCTTCTCCAGCAAGCGGAAATACTCGTCCCGAGAAATGCCATCAGTTTTCAGATTGCTTTTGATGATTGATATGGGAATCAGAAGCCTGGTCTTGGCTGATGAAATTAGACACGATTATTTTTCGCCGGATAATAAAAGCAAGCCGTCGATCTCTTCAAAGTGACTGTCGAATGAATAGAGCGCCATTCCGTGCTTCATGGCATTGGCGGCT
>Ga0315277_10002328_pt1 | contig 26551 bp, 21 predicted proteins | sample YL17G05_15_MG_FD_203695 | JGI IMG/M metagenome (GOLD analysis project Ga0315277, IMG submission 203695) | Sediment microbial communities from Yellowstone Lake, YNP, Wyoming, USA - YL17G05_15 | ecosystem: Environmental > Aquatic > Freshwater > Lake > Sediment | place: USA: Wyoming | collected... | reverse complement strand
TCATTTATAGATGCAAGGCCCTCGGAGCGACCGTCAAATGATCAGGATTTATAATTCTCGTTGCAAAAGAAGAGAGATATTCTCCTCTGAGATATCCGCGCCCAAAGCCACGTCTGTATTATTGGGGTGCAGATCGAAGTGGAGGCCGAAGAAGCTCTCGGAGCGGGGGAGGGGACGGGGAGGAGAGGAGGGGGATTGGGAAAAGACGGCGAGAGAAAGGACCAACAGGCAGAGGGAGCAGCAAACGCGGGTTCTCATGGCGGCCTCCTCGGAGGGGTGGTATCAAGATAACGGAGGGAGTTGAGATTTTCAAGGAATGAGGATAGTTTAATCCGTGATAAACGTGCGGAGACTATGGGGTAATATTGTTTTATCGGTTGCTATTGGCTTTTTTACGGGGAGCATTTTTAATTCTTGCGGAGTCGGAAAAAGCCGGGAATCAACGGTTGAATTCGGGAATGCTATCTCTCTTGCCCAGAAGGACCGCCGCTCGGGAGATTTCGGCAGAGCGATCGAGAGGCTCGAAATCGCTCTTTCAAATCTTAGAGAGAGAGCCGGCGGAATAAAGGATGCGAAAATCCGGCTGGAATTGGGTCTTTTGTACTGGAACATAGGACAAATGGAGAAAGCCCGGAGTGAATATGAGCATGCTTCTCGGCTAGCGCGCGAGAACGGATATGAAGAGGGCTCGCGAATTTCTGAGCTTTCCTTAGCGATATATGCCGATTATTCGGAGGGCAAGCAAAATCGGGCGAAAGGAAAATATGCCGAAGCCGTTCGGTCTTTCGAGAGCGCGATCAGGATTGCAAAAAACATCGGAAGTCTGGAACATGAGCTCAAATGCCTCAGACAATTGAGTCTCGTCTACTGGGAGACAGATGAGCTTGAGAAATATTCGTCTATCTCCAAAGTGGGGCTGGACCTTGCCAGGATGCTAAACCATAAAAGAGAGGAAGGTCTCTGTCTGAATAATGTAGGTCTCTACTATTGGAAAAATCACGATTACTTAAGCGCGATGAAGTGCTATCAAGGAGCGCTTCAAATCGCCGGATTAATCGATGATCAAGAAATAAAATTGTCGGCTACATCCAATATTGCGGTCGTTTATGCTGATCTCGGCGAGAAAGCAAAGGCAATAAAATATTTAATCGAAGTTAGTAAAATAGATGAAGCCCTAAATAATGAATATGGTTTAGCAATTGATATGGCTAATTTAGGCATAAACTGTAATCAAATTGAAAATCCAGGGACAAAAAATAGGGCTAATATTGGCCTTCAGTATTGCCTGAAAGCGCTCGGGCTTGCGAGAAGGATTCCCAACCGAAAGCTCGAGCGCGAAATATTGTTCAATCTTGGAGAAATATCGCTTTCTAAGAACGAGAGCGGCGAAGCGTTGAGCTATTACTGTTCAGCGCTCGCGTTGACGGATGGGATCCAGGACTACAGACTTTTGAGCCTTATACATAACGGAATCGGAAATTCGTATCTTCGAGCGAATCAATTGTCGTCTGCGAAACGCCATTTCGAAAAATCTTTAGTTTTTGCGCTTGATACAGGCCTTCCAGGATGCGCTTGGGAATCCTATTATGGATTGGGTCGGTACTATGAGGAGAAAAACGAGTTACTCAAGGCGGTCGGGCTATATTCGCAGGCCGTTGAAAGCATCGAAGAATCGAGGCCGAACGTTTCTTTCGACACGATTGGATCCGGGTTTATCGCACGCAAGATTCACGTTTTCGAACGCCTGATAGCTCTTTTACAAAAATTGCGGAAAGAGAAACCATCCGAACGAGGAGACGATATCCTCTTTGGATATATCGAGGAGGCGAAGGCCAGGACGTTTCTAGATCATCTTGCTGGCCTCAGGATCGATAATTGGACTGAAATGAGTCATTCGCAGAAGCGCCAGCTCGAAAATATCACCCGGCGGATAGGATCGCTGAAAGTCCAGATGACGAAGAAAATTCAAGATCGTGATGGACTGGAAAAGCTAGCTGGAGACTTAGCGGCTGAGGAAGACCGGTATCTGATGGCGATGGCCGGTATTAAAGGCGAAAATCGCGCGGGGAGCGATCTTGCTCTGGCGAAGCCGGTTCCAGCCCATACGATCCGGGATCAGCTGAACGAGCGGACGGCGATCGTGGAGTATTTTCTGGGAGAGAAAAGCTCGACTGCTCTGATCCTTATGCGAAAAAAGACCGAAGTCTTGTCTCTCCCTTCCCGCGACGTGATCGAATCCTCCGTTAAGGGCTACATCAAGTGCGTGTCGTCTCCCGAACTTACGGAATTCGACCTTGAAGCGGCCGCCCGCCGGATATTCGGGAATATCGGTCTGGCAGAATTGGCACAGAATCACCCGGAGATAGAAGCGCTCGTGATCATTCCCGACGGAATGCTTCACTACCTCCCTTATGAAGCGCTGATCTTTCCGACCGGCCTAGATGAGGGAAAATACATTGTCCAGCGATTTCGCGTCTCGTATGCGCCTTCGGCGACGATTTACTACTGGCTGAAAACGAAATCTAAGGCATCCTCCTCGGCGAGCGGCATCCTGGGCTTCGGCGATCCAGAGTACCATAACCGTCGTTTTCGAGCCGGCACCGATCTTGAGGCGGAAGATTTATTTTTCGATGTTTATTTCGAAAACGGCTTTGAACTTGCGAGATTGCCGCAATCGAGGAAAGAGGTTCAAGAAGCGGCGAAATACTTTCCGCCGGACAAAAGGAAGATCTATTTGGGATCGCGGGCGACCGAAGCAGCAGTCGCCGCGAACTATTCCCGGTCATTTCAAATCGTCCATTTCGCCTGCCATGCTTTTGTCGACGCGATGCAGCCGGTCCGTTCCGCCTTGGTCCTGTCCCCCAATTCCAAAACCGGCGATAACGGCTTTCTCCAGGTTTTGGAGCTGTATTCCCGCCGACTCGGGGCGAATCTGGTGATTCTTTCCGCTTGCCAAACAGGCCGGGGCCGGATGGAGACGGGGGAGGGGATTCTCGGTCTGCCCAGGATCTTCTTTTATGCGGGGGCAAGCTCGGTCATTACGACCCTTTGGCCTGTCGGCGATGCCAGGGCCGCAATATTCATGGCATCATTCTATCGCCACCTGGCGGCTGGATATTCCAAATCAGGCGCCTTGCAGAAAACTAAAATCGATATGATCCTGTCGGGATCTCCGAATCCGCATGATTGGGCGGGATTCGTGTTGAACGGCGAACCGGACCAGCCGATATCATTCCAGTAATCAATCGAGGATAAGGAATCCGGAAAGCGCGGATTCGATCGTTTTTCCGTTCTGGTCGTATCCCGTGACCATCCAGAAATAGCGTTTGCCTTTAAGGAGTGTTGCGAGGATTTCTGGAGGGGGAGCTTGATCTGATTCCAAGAGTATGCCGCTCCTCCAGATCCGGGCTAGGGAGGAGTCGAACATTTCCAAGACATAAGCGTCGATTGATCCTGTTTTTTCCCAACGGAAGCGGAGCTCTCCTTTTCGAAGAACCGCGCCGGGAGTCGGCTGGAGCAGCGCGATTCCGATTTGCGGATGATCGCGGATCCGATCGGGAATTCGCGGAGAAAAAGGAACCGAAAGGAAGAAGATGAACAAGGCCGCGGCAATGATGAAGCTCCCGGCAGCCAGGAAGGCGAATTGCCATCGTTTGCGGCCTGCGATCGTATTGCTAAGCCTCTGATCGCAAGCTTCCTTCAATGGGATATCGAGATCCCTCCAGTGTCCGATTTCGAATTCGAGATCCGCGGTTGCTCTCCTGATCTCAAGAAGTGAGAGGAAGTCTTCGGAGCAAAAGGAGCATTGGCCGATGTGGCCCAGGAGCTTCGACTTTGTCCGTTCCCGCGTTCGCCGGTCGAAGAGCTTCCAAAGTTCTTCGATCTCCGGACAGTCTTTTCGGGAGGCCGGACGGCGCGATCGCAAAAAAGACCTGTAGGCAGCCGTCAGATCTTTATGGCTGATGTTCATAGTCGATATTCTTTTCCTTGAGGATCTTTTTGAGGTCGCATAAACCGCGATACAGGAGATTCCTCGTCTTGTCTTTGCTCCAATGGAAGTAGAGAGAGATCTCTTCGATGCTCATGTTTAGGAGATAAAGCTGGACGACTTTTCTTCGGCTCTCGATGAGCCCGCTCACTGCTTTTCCGACGAGGTCCTTAAGATCCGTTTCGATATATGGGGAATCGTAGGTACCAGCGCCGCTGTTCTCCCGGATATGCTTTCCGATTTCGTGAAGATATATCCCCTCTTCTCTTTTAAACTTCCGAAATTGATCGATGACCGAGGTTTCCACGATCTTCTTTATATAAGACGAATAATTCTCGATTTTTTTCTCATTATGAAGAAGCTTCCAAACCTTGATCTTAACCTCCTGAAGCACGTCATCCAGATCGACTCCGAATTTTTCGGGGTGATAGCGCCGGATCGTAGCCCGGATGAAACCGGAGAATCGGCCAAGGATCTGTTCGAGCTCTTGGTTTTTCCTCTCGCTCCAGGGCATGATATTAATAAAGATGGCAAAGAGAACCCGATATTCTCATGAATAGCAGATTTAATTTTTCGATTATGGCTTCCGTTTCCCCCTGGCGCAGATTCTCCAAGCGATGGAAAAGCTAATGACCAAGGCGATGGCCAGCATAAGGGCGACAGAAGGAAAAATGGATTTTGCGAAAGGCTTTCGCCAGGCGTCCCCGGTTAGCTGAAATGCGCCCCAATAAAAAGGATGAGACACTGCTCCTGAGCGGAGCATCTCGATCTTAGCCGCACGGAGGGCGTCCATGAGACTCAGACCTTGCTGGAGATGGAAATAGAATCTCGCCATCAGCTGCGCACTGGCCTGGTCGTTTATCGACCACAGGCTTGTCAATACTGCGGAGGCACCGGCGTAGAAGAACGCCCGGTTCAGGCTCTCGATTCCCTCTCCCCGAATGTATTGCCCATGGCCGGTCTGGCAAGCGGAGAGGCTGACCAGATCCGCGTTCAAACGCAAATTATAGATTTCCCGCATCTGAACGAATCCGTCCTCCCGGTCGTCTCCATTGATGGACAGGACGATTGCAGAGCGGGCGGGCTTCTGGTCGTCGATGATCGCGTGAGCGGCCAAATGAATGATTTTATAATTCCGGAGGGGAAGCTTTTTCAGCTCCTGTTCCGAGGCCTGATCCAGGATGCGAATATCCTTATTATCTGCTCTGATTGTTGCTGCGATTTGTTGCACTTCGATGCCGCTAAATTCCAACCGGCCCAAGCTGGCCTCGGAGAATATATCCAGAGAAGTGGAGATGCCTTTCGCCAGTCTTCCGATCTGCCCATAATCCGGATCGCCGAATGCGAGCAAGTCTTTTGTGCGTTTTTCTTTCCGGCTTTTGCTACGTTTGATAATTTCGCACAATGAAGATAATGAGGGAGCATAGGAGACTGCGTAATCCTCAATGAGCCACCGGCCGTTGGTATTATTCTTGAGAGTTTCGAAGGGGAGATAATGAAGGGCATCGTCTGGGACAATGATGAGGCGCTCGATCCGGGGGCTAATGGCCGGATCAATTAACTCGGTGAAAAGGCTCTCCCCAATGGAGAAGTCCTTAGTATCCTTATCGGAGATAATCTTTAAATAATTACCGACCCGCTCCTGTAGCAATTTTCGGGCTGAGATAGGAAAGATTGAAAAATTGTTATGAGTCAGCGCGAATCCATAGGAGTTGTCTCTCCCTACGGAGAATGCGATCACCGCAGTTCGTGAGTCGAGGAGAGTCTTCCGCGCTTCCTCCAAGGAAATGATCTTCGGATACTTGAGGTCGGCGTATGCCGGACTTGTCGACCGAATTTCACGCTTCAGTTTGTCGAGCTCATCCTCGAAGTATTGAATGTCCCTTCTAACCTTATTCAATTGTTCTTTCGGGAGGTTCGGGACGAGAGTTTTTTTGTAAAGGGTCGTCAATTCTCTATCGATCTGCTTTTCCCGATTGGCCAGCTTGATATCAATTCCTTGGGAAATATCAACTTGAGACACTTCCAGACTGTCCAGAAAAGCGCGGGCTCTTGCTTTTTCCAAGAATTCGAAAGCTTCATTCCCAGTGCGCAAGTCCCGATTTTGCGAATATTCGTTAGCGAGCAGATCGAGGAGATTATAGTAAGACTCCAGGCGTTTATTCGATCCGAAGTAGCTCGCTTTAAGTTCTTCGAATTCGATATTCGAACGAATGTTTTCGATCACCGAGATGGATTCTTGGTAGCTCTTTTTAGCTTCAGCGAATTTTGCTTGTCTTTTATAAGCGTTTCCGATGTCGAGAAACGCTTCCCAGAGAACGGTCCGCGAATTGATCTGCTGGGCGAGGTCGATAGACATTTGGCAGTACTTTGTCGATTCTTCATAATCGCCGAGGTTGAAATAGACTGTACCGAGGTTGTTGAGGATGGCACTCGTACTCTCTTTATCTCCGATCCGCTGCGAGATTTCTAAGCTTTTATTATATTGATATATCGCCGCAGCATAATCCTCTAAATCTGCATATATGGTGCCAATATTATTCTGGATCTTTAATGCTGTCTTGATATCTCCTGACTTCTCAGCAAGGGCGAAGCATTTTTCGAAATAGATAAGAGCTGTTCGTAAATCATCTTTTTTACCTAGGTGGAGTCCTCTCTTTCTGTATGTAACGCCGATATTATTCATATCGATTGCAATATAGGCTCTTCCGAATGTTTGTTGATCGATTGAGAAGGCTTTAAAAAAAATATCTAAAGCTCTCTCATAATCTCCCAACTCTTGATATAAGCCGCCTAAATTATTTAGACATTCATTTTCCGATTGAGGATTGTTTGATAATCGCGCAAGTTCAAGTGCAGTTTCATATAATTCTAACGCTTTTGCATAATTATTGATTTTCGAAAAATAAATTCCAATATTGTTTAAGCAAATGCCTTCGTCTTTTCGATTATTCAATTTGCGCGCGATCGAAACGGCTTGTTCATTAAGAGAATAAAAATCATCTAAATTGTTTTGATCCCAATAACAGAGGCTCATCTGACGAAGGCATTTTAATTCGAAATCAGCGATACCTAGTTTTTTTGCGATCGTAATTGCTTCTTCGAAGGATTTGATTGAAGATTCAAAATTAGAATTCAGGCGCTGTTCTTTTGCGGCGTTATACAATAGGTGAACGCGGAGGATTTCCTCGAACCGATTTCTTTCGTCTGCGTTGAGTCCTCGTATTGAGAGTGCCTTTTTAGCGGCTTTTTCTGAATCCTTTACTTGGCCGAAATCCCAAAAATTCAAGATGAGTTCCATCGCATGCCGCGATTCCAGGATTGGATCATTATTAATCGTTTTTTTAAATGAAGGATTGTCGAGCAATTCAAGGGCTTTTTCGTATTTCCCCGAGAGGCGAAGAGACTCGGCTTTCGATAGGAAAGAAGGGACCGGTTTTTCCGAACCGGAGGACGCCAGCATTAATGAGTGAGAGTAGATAAGCAGAATTATGAATAAAAATATCGTCTTATAGAAATGTTTTCTTCTCGCGCTGCGCATAATAATTCTCAATAAAATAACGCGAATATCAGTATATATGGGATGATAATAGTAGCAATCATCCACATAGATGATTGGAGGGGGGATATTGAAAATGAAAGATATCACCCCTTGGGGTGCTAAAGAAACTTTATTTACTTAATCAGCCCTAAGAAGGTCAGAAATCCCGAATTAATCGCCGGTTCCAGGCTTATTTATTGTGATCGTATCCGTCGGCCGTACGATCGACTTGCCCGAAATGACCGGGGCGAGCTTGCTGTTCGAGCCGAAGAAGAAGCTCAGGAAGGGGAAGGCGGCCGTTAGCGTCTGGATGGGATTGTTTAGGAAAATGGCCAGGCTCAGCTTGAGGGGCTGTTTTGGCGCCGAGTTCAGCGTGGGGACAGTCACCAGCGCGAACGCCAGAACCAGGATTACGGCAGCGGCTTTGAAGGATTTAGGCATCGTGGCCTCCTTAAAAATTAGATCAGCCACGCCTTGGGGATTCGGAGCACGGTCAGTGGAGGACAGCGGGTTACCGCTCTCTCCTCATTCTTTCATCCAAGGCGTTGATAATAAAATATTTATAACGATAAAAATTGTCAAGCCCCTATTGAATTTATAGCGTTGATCAACAATAGCGATGAAATGATCTTCTACAAGATATTGTGGCGGACTAGTAAAAACGGGCTATAAATAGTGGAAAAAATATTTCGAAAAAATCAATGAAAAAGAGGCCGGACGACTAAAATCTATTTATCCTGCATTATTCATAAATCCGCGTAAAGGGACAAGATTTGATGATCCGGACTGTTCCCGCCCATCCGGAGGGATTATTGCGGCCACTCCGGCCGTCGGACATGGGTCCCTCGATCCATAGGCAGGGAAAATATGGCCCCGCCTTGCCGCTTTCCATCCGACTGCCGGAATTTTTCCGCACATCCCCATCGAAAACGTCATCCCGTTTCGACTTCGCCCCGCTATGTTGCGTACAACGATTCCCAAACCCGCGTCAACGCTTCCGCCCAAGGATACGATGTCGGCAGATGAACCTTGATCTTCCGCCGAAGCTCCCGCACCCGGGCTCCGATCTTGACCACGGCTTTCTGGATCGTATCGATCTGGGCTTTCGCCCAGGGCGTCCCCTTCAAGTGTTCCCGTCGAAAAGTCTCCACCAGGATATAGGCCAAGCTGGTCAGCAGCAGCCGGAACTGGTTGGCCGAAAACCGGGAACACGACGTCCGGTCCGAATGAAGATGCGTCTTATGCCCCTTGATGAACAACTCCATCTCGCCCCGGCCGCAGTAGGCCGTCTTGTACAGGAAAATCGGGTCCCGCTCTTCCAGGTTGGTCACGATGAACCGTGTATTCGGACCTTTCGCGGTGTGCTCTGCTTTGACGATGACTCGACGGCTGGTGGTCCAGCCTTTGGCCTGATACCGGAAATCGCCGAAGAGTTGAACCTCCTCGGCCCGGGCTTGGCGGGCCGCCTCCTCGGTCCAGCGCCGGGCTTCTTGATACAACGGGCGATGGGGTGTAAGCCCCAGAATATACTTGAGTTTCTTCAACTCACAGAAGTCCATGACCCGGCCGTTCCCGGAATGGGAGTCGGCCCGGACCAGAATCCCAACTTCCGGCCAGGCCTGCCGCAAACGGGCGACGACTCGCTTAAGGATGGCTACGGCTTCTCGGCCCGTCGGCCGCTTGCCCGGCCGCAGGACCGTCGTGATCAGCCGCCCGGTCCCCTCATAGATATGGATGGGCTGGTAGCAGAAGGAATCATAGTAGCCGTTGAACAGCGACAACTGTTGATGGCCGTGGGTCTCGTCGGCCGTGTCATCGATATCCAGGATGAGCGCCTCGGGCGGTTTTCGATAGGAATCGATGAACACTTCGAGCAACACCGCCGAAAAACGGTAAAGATCCGACCCCGTGACCGTGTTCTCAAAGCGGCTGAACGTCGGCTGGGAGGCCAACGCCGGGCCGTCCGGCGTCCGTTCACAGGCCATCTTCAGAGCCGGGTCGTTGCGGAGAGCGTCGGCGTCATCGGTATCCTCATAACCGGCCACGATCTGGAAGACTCGCTGGCGGAGAAGATCCAGCATCGAATGATCGGTGTCGCGGACATCCCGTCGTTCCCGCAGGAGAGGGGCGACCCGCTCGGTCAGCCGCAACTTCCGGTCGACCTCCCGGAAAAGAAGCAGTCCGGCGTCGGACGTTACCTCGCCCCCCAGGAAATCCGCTTCGATCTTTTTGCCCCCCACGTCTTGGAAAAGAAGCCGTTGTTTGCTATGATCAGCCATGGCTGTTTCACTCCTCGTGTTGAAAATGGCTTTGTGGCAGAAACCATTTTAAATCAACACCCTGGGGCTGGAACAGCTTTTTTTATGAATAATTGAGGTTAGAATGCTTACTTTTTGAAGAAGTACCCGAGCTCCCACTCTGCCGTCTCTCGGGCGTCGGAGCCGTGGACCGCGTTCCGCTCGATCGAGAAGCCAAAGGCGTGGCGGATGGTCCCGGGCTTGGCCTGGGCGGGGTCGGTCGCGCCCATCACCTCGCGCCACTTGGCGATGGCGTCCTCCCGCTCGAGCATCATGACCACGGCCGGACCGGACGACATGAACTCGGTCAGGCTCTGGTAGAACGGCCGGGCCTTGTGGACGATGTAGAAGCCCTTGGCCTCGTCCTTGGTCAGGGAAACCATTTTCATAGCCCTGATCTGAAAGCCTTCGTCCTCGATCCGCTGGATGATCTTGCCGACGACGTTTTTCTTAACGGCGTCCGGCTTTATGATGGCGAGGGTCTTTTCGGTCATGGTTTAAGTGCTCCTTCGATGAATCCCGGGTCCATTGATATATCCGATTTGCCCGGGCTCGTCAATTATTTTAGCCCTGCGTCTCCGATTGACAGCCTCTCAGGGGAGACATAGAATTCGACGCGCCATGGGCGGCAAAACCTCCGATCTTTCGACCATCCGGCAGCACTGCCTCGACCTGGGCTTCCCGGTCTTCGGCGTCGCGGACGTCACCGGGATCCGGAGCGATTTCCTGCTCCCCGACCGACTAAAGAGCCGCTACGACCGGGCGATCTCGCTCGGCGCGCGCGTCCTTGGCCCGGTCCTCGACGACATCGACGACCGGCCGACGCCCCTCTACCTCCACCACTACCGCCAGCTCAATTTCTTCCTCGACCGGGGGGCCTTGCTCGCGGCCAATTGGATCACCGAGATGGGCTTCGAGGCCCTGCCCATCGCCGCCTCCCAGATCGTGGACTGGACGAACCAGCTCGCCCACGTCCCGCACAAGAAAGTCGCCCAACTGGCCGGCATCGGATGGATCGGCCGGAATAACCTGCTCGTCAATCCCGAACTCGGAGCGAGGCTCCGGCTGGTGACCATCCTGACCGACATGCCGCTCGAGGCGGGGAAGCCGCTCGAGTTCGGCTGCGGCGCCTGCCGGGCCTGTCTCGCGCCCTGCCCGGCCGGAGCAATCCGGGAGAACCCGGCCGACTTCGACCATCGCGGCTGCTACGCCAAGCTCGACGAATTCCGGCGCGCCCACGTCGTCAGCCAGCACATCTGCGGCGTCTGCGTCAAAGCCTGCCGCGGCCCGCGCGCATAAAAGCGATTTTTTATCCCGCCTCCGCCCGTTTGCCGTTCACAAATTCTTGACAACCTCTTGACGGGGACCTGACAACTCGATCCGCGGGCTGCGGTATTTTTGTAGCGGAAAAAGGATAAGGAGATTGAAGATGAAAATGAAAAACCACCGGGCCCTGTTGAGCGTCCTCCTCGCCGCGGTCCTGGCTTTTCCCGGATACGTCCCAGCCGCGGAAAAAACTGTAGGGAACACGCTCGTCCTGCAGATGAAGAGCGGCCCGACGGTCCAAGGCGAGCTCCTGGCGGTCAAAGGGGACCGGCTCATTCTTTTCGATATGAATTCCCTGACCGGGCTCGAGATCGGGATCGGAGACGTGTCCAAGATCCGAATCGTGAAGCCATCGAAGTTCGGCAGCGGCGTCGGCTTGGGGATCCTGATCGGCGGAGCGAGCGGCGCTCTCCTCGGCCTCGTGAGCGGAAACGACACGAGCGGCTTTTTACGCTTCTCCGCCGGGCAGAAAGCCGCTATGGGAGCACTCGGACTCGGGATTCTCGGAATCCCGGTCGGAGGGATCGCCGGCGCGCTTTCAGGAATCGATGAATCCATCGACATCGCCGGCCTCCCGGCCGCATCCCAGGCCATCATCCTGGGAAAATTGAAAGCATACGCCCGCACGGCCGGGGAATTTTCCAAAACGCTCGAGGTCCGCCCGGCTCCCGTCGTCCGAGAGGAGGCCCGGCCGGCCGAACCTGCTGCCCCCCGAAAGAGGGGGCGTTTTCATCTGAGCGTCATTCCCGGGTATTTCCGATCCCCCTCCGCCGGCCAAATCGGGGACCTCATGAGAGGGATCGGATTCAATTCAGCTGTGACGTATTCGGGGGGCTGGTTTGGATCGGGATCCTCGACCACGGCCTACCCCTTGACAACGAAGGACACGATGTTATTCATCAAAGACGTCAGGCTCGAATATTCCTTGAGCCGGGCCTTTGCCCTGGGCGTGTCCTATAGCCCGCTCGGTCGGCATACCGTGACCGGCCGCCATGTCATCCTCGGCAAGGATTATCGGTACTACTACCCCCCTGAAACATATCTCGTCGGGTCAGGCGAAGGGAAGACGATTTTTCTGACCGCGAGTCTCTTTCCCGTCCCGGATGCTTTTTTAAAGAAACTCACCTTCAAATTGAGCGCGGGAATCGGCTATGCGGACGTCCGACTCGATTATACCGGCAGCCAGTTCGCCTATGCTTATGAGGACCCGGCTTGGCCGGCCGACAGGAAAAGCGCCTCGAGGAAAGGGCTCGGAGGCCTCCTCGCCGCGGAATTGATCTACTTCTTCAATCCCCACTGGTCGTTGGGCCTCAACGGGGACTTCAAATATGTTCCCGTGGTGATCGGCGGATTCGCGATCGATTGCCCATACTTGTGTTATGAGGTCGCTTCGGCCGTGCGGTTGGAGTCCCTTCGTATCGACATTCCGGCCAAAACCTCGAACTTCGGCGGTTGGGGGATCGGACTGAACTTCGGATATCATTTCTGATATCGGCCCGCTCTGATTGACTTTTTCCGGGTCCGAGATTCATAATCCGGCCAGGGGAATCTGTGTCCAAGCCGAAAGGCCCTCTGTTTTTCCTTCAGTTCGCGGCCGGTTTGGCCGTCATCGCCGTCTGCCTGTACGGCTTTACCCTGATCACCAAGAGGCCGGGCGTCCCCAAGGAGTTCGCCCCGGACACGGTGGTCCGGATCGATGGGGTCGAGATCCTGGACCGCTGGCAGCTGACGTTCGCCCTGGCTTGGAAGGAGATCGGCGAGCCGGCCGAGTTCTCCGTTCGCGACGACCGGGGAAGCGTCCGCACGGTCATCGCCCCGGTCGCGCCCTATTACGAGAAGGGAAACTCCTTCCCCCTCGTCTTTCTCGTCATCGGGTTGGTCTCGATGGGTCTCGGGATGTTCGCTTTCCTGATGAGGCCGTCCGACGTCCAGGCGCGGATCTTCTATTGGACGGCCCTCGCCTTCGGAGTGTGCACCATCATCAGCGGCGAGGATTACTGCCTTCACCCCGAGATCTGGCCGACCTTCATCCCCGGCTGCCTGTTCCTTGTCTGCTATGCGGTCTTCCCGGCGCTCACGGTCCATTTCGCCCTGAGCTTCCTCCCCGCGGGGGGGAAGCGGTCCCGGCGCCTGCGGCTATGGATCTACGCCCCAGCGGTGCTGGCCGCGGCCGTCCAGCTGACGATGTTCCTCATCGCTTACCTGCGGCCGTCCCTGCCGGCCTATCGCCTTTTCATCGATCGCTATCCATTCTTCCGGGCGTACGTGATCGTTTTTCTGCTCTTGGCCGTCTTCGTCCTGATCCGCGCCTACCGCGTTTCGACCGAGGAAAAGACGCGGGCCCAGATCCTCTGGGTCGCCCTTGGAATCGCCCTCGCCATAACCCCGTTCATTTTCCTCTTCCAGCTCCCGACCGCCCTCGGCTTGCGCCCGCTTCTCTCCGAAGAGGCGGCGACGCTGCTCTTCCCCGCCGCCCCGGCCGGGTTCGCTGTGGCCATTCTCCGCTATCGGCTTATGGACATCACGGTTGTCGTCAACCGAGGCCTGGTCTACTCCCTCATGACGGCGTTCATCGTCGGCGTCTATTTCCTCTTCGTCGAAGCCGCCCGGGCCGTGTTCGCCGGTCTCGCTCCGGGCGGGAATTTCCTCGTCCGGGCGGCCGGCGTTTTTCTCGCGGCCGTTGCCTTCCAGCCCGCCCACCGCAAGATCCAGGACCTCGTGGACAAGACCTTTTTCCGCCGGCGCTACGACTATCGGAGGATCGTGACGGATTTCACGGAGAAGCTCAAGGACATTCTCGACCGGAGCGCTCTCCTCGAGTATTTCGCCGGAGTGGTCCGGCGGGCCCTGCCCGTCGATCGTCTGAGCGTCGCCATCGACTGCCGGCCGTTCGCCCCGACCGGCGGCCTTTGCCGCTGGACGGCCGGCGATCCCCTGGATCCCGACCCTGTTTCCGATGCCGCCGCGGCGTATCCGACGTTCCGCCTCTGGGCGCGTCCGGACACCGCCCTGGCCGCCGACGATGTCGATTTTTCCCGCGCCGATCGGCTGTCGCGGTCGGGCCTCGCCCTTCTCCTTTTCCTTCCGCTCTCCCCCGCGGTGGGGACGGGTTTCGCCGCTTTGGGCCGGAAAAAATCGGGCCAACGCTTCTCCCGCGAGGACATCGGCTTGATGCGGACCCTGTCCGGCGAGCTGGCCGTGAACCTGGAGAGGCTGGTTCTCCAGGAGGAGGTCATCGTCGAGCGGTCGTCCAAGGACAAGCTCGTCGAGCTCGACCGGCTCAAGACGGAATTCATCTCGACGGTTTCCCACGAGCTGAGGACCCCGATGAGCGCCATCCAGGGGATGGCCGAGGTCCTCCAGGCCGGAAAGGTCAAGAGCAGGGAGCAGCGCGAGCATTATCTCGACCTCATGGTCGCCGAGACCGGCCGGCTGTCCCGGTTCATCCACAACGTGCTCGACTTCGGGCGGATCGAGCGCGAGGCGAAGACCTATCACTTCGCCCCGGCCGACCTGCGGACGCTCGTCGAAGAGGCCCTGGACATTTTCCGCGAGCCGATCTCCGCCCAGGGCTTTGCCGTCCGCGTCTCTCTGCCCGAGACTCCCGTGCTGAAAAACGTGGACGCCGACGCCGTCAAGCAGGCCCTGATCAACGTGATCGACAACGCGATCAAATACAGCGCCGAGCGCCGGGAGATCGCGATCGAGGTCCGGGACGGCGCGCCGGCGGAGATCCGGATCCGGGACAGCGGCATCGGGATCGCTCCGGAGGACCTTGAAAAGATCTTCGACCGGTTCTTCCGCACCGACCCGGCCAGCCGGCTCTCTCCCCAGGGGGCGGGGCTCGGGCTGAAGATCGTCCGGCACATCATGGACGGCCACGGGGGAGAGGTCCGCGTCGAGAGCGAGGTCAACGCCGGAAGCACCTTCCGTCTCATTTTCAATTCATGAAGGTTGAACGGATCATGAAAAAGAAACGGATCCTGATCGTCGAAGACAACGCCCCGCTCCGGGAAACGACGGCCGCCTTCCTCGAAGGCGAAGGATTCCGGATCGACGCGGCTCCCGACGGGTCGCGAGGCCTCGACCTCGCCCTCAAGGAGAAGTTCGACCTGATCCTCCTCGACGTCGTGCTGCCCGGCCTCAGCGGCTACGAAGTCTGCCGGGCGCTCCGGGAGAGGCGGTCCGCGACCCCCATCATCATGCTGACCGGGCAGAAAAAGGACGAAGTCGACAAGGTCGTCGGTCTCGACCTCGGCGCGGACGACTACATGACCAAGCCCTTCGGCCAACGCGAGCTCCTGGCCCGCATCCAGGCCGTTCTCCGCCGGACGTCTCCCGAGCGGAAGGCGCTCGAAGCGTACGCCTTCGACGACATCAAGATCGATTTTAAGCGGAAAACCGCCTCCAAGGGGGATGCCCCGCTGAAGATGACGGCCAAGGAATACGGCCTCCTCGAGCTCCTCGTCGCCCGCGAGGGCGAGGTCGTCAGCCGCGAGACCATCCTCAACGAGGTCTGGGGCTATGAGAAATTCCCGACGACGCGCACCGTGGACACGTTCATCCATAACCTGCGCCGCAAGATCGAGCGGGATCCGGCGGCGCCGGTGCATCTCCTGACCGTCCCTTGGCTGGGCTACAGGTTCCAGAAATAGAAGGCCCTTCCTCTTCGCGGACCACGCACCCGTCCTCCAGCCTAAGGATCCGGTCCGCGTATTCCGCGAGGCGGAGGTCGTGGCTGGCCACGATCACGCACTTGCCCCGGTCCTTGGCCAGCGCGTGGAGCAGCCGGATGATGGCGATGCCCTGGTTCGTTTCGAGACTCCCGGTCGGTTCGTCGGCCAGGATGAGTTCGGCGTCGTTAGCGACGGCCCGGGCGATGGCGACGCGCTGTTTCTGACCCTGGCTCAGGGTCGCCGGAAATTTCCCGGCCAGCGAGGCGATCCCCAAATCGCGAAGCAGGCCGAAGGCCCGTTCGCTCCGGCCGGTTTTAGAGCTTCCGCTGAAGCGGAGGACGATCTCGACGTTTTCCCGGACGGTCAGCGAATCGAGGAGAAGAAACGTCTGGAAGACGAATCCCATCTTCCGGGCCCGGAGGCGCTGGAGCTCGGCCCGGGCATAATCCGCCAAGCTCCGGCCGAAGAGGGTGATCTTCCCCTCGCTCGGCCGGCACAATCCGGCCATGAGGGTCAGGAGGGTCGTCTTGCCGCTCCCGCTCGGCCCGAGAAGGAGGATCAGCTCTCCCCGGCGGGCTTCGAGCGAGACCCCGCGGACGGCGGCCGATCGCTGCCCACCGCCGTTGAAAATTTTGACCACATGGTCGGCGGAGACCAGGGGAATCGAGGACGCTTCATCGTTCATGCGAATGCTTCCAGGTAATAGATGCGCCGCAGGCGGCGGATGGAGACGAGCGAGCTCGCCAGGCTCATGATCTCGACCGCGGCCAGCACGGCCAGGACCTGACCCGGCGTCGTTTTCGTCCCGACCTCGGGCGAGATCCGTTCGATCGTCCGGACAAGGGGGAAGAACAGACCCAGGGCGACGAGGCCCGAGAGCGAGGCGATGAGGAGCGCCTGTTTGACGACCATGCCCCACAGAAAGCGGAGCGGCGAACCGAGGGTCTTGAGAATGGCGAAGTCCTTCTGCCGCTCGAGGATGTTGACCGAAAGGAGGAGGCTCAGGATCGCGGTCAGGACGATCCCCCCGATGGCCGCGACGGTGTAGAGGAGCGGCAGGAAGCCGGAGCGCATCTCGCGGACGTTGTTGGCCAGGAACGTCGCGTGATCGTAGGCCTCGACGCGGGGGAGCCGGCCGCGGATGGCGCGCTGGACGGCCGCCGTCTCCGCGCCCGGAACGATCCTGACCAGAATGCAGGTCGCGAGCCCCGGGATCCCGATCAGCTCCCGGGCGGATTTCAGGGTGACGAAGGCGTATTGGATGACGAAAGCGTTCGTTCCCGTGCAAGTCCCGACGACTTTAAAGCGGCGGTCCTGGAGCCGAACCTCGTCGCCGTCCCGGAAGCCGAATTTTCGGGCGAAAGCGCGATCCAGGACGATCTCCCCGTCCGCTTCGACGTTCCGCCCGGTCTCGATCTCGGGGGGTCCGCCCATGGACTTGGCGGGGTCGTATCCGGCCAGGAAGACCGTCCCCAATTTGTCGCCCTTGCGCACGGCCGAGAGAAGAAAGAGGACGGTCGATACCTCCGCGACCCCCGGAGTTTCGGCGACGGCGCGGCTCTCGACCTCCGATACGAGCGACGACCCGCGAAGGATGTTGGTCGCGTTCTGCTGGAGGATCCAGAGGTCGGCCGGGTTGCGGCGGATGTAGTCCACCGACCCGTCGGCCGCGCCCCGATAGACCGCGAGGAGGAAGAACATCAGGATGATGCACAGCGCCACGCCGCCGATCGTCAGGGCGAGGCGGAGGGGATGCCGGCGGAGCGTTCGCAGGGCGTACATGTCCATGGCGGGCCCCGATCCCTCAGGCCATCATCTCGACTTCGGTCCGGAGCGTTCCGCGGATCCGGGCGAAGATATCGTCGAGGTCCGGGCCGGTGATGGTCAAGCCGTGGTTGCGGAGCCCGACCGCGGTCCGTTCGGGCCGGCCGGTTTTCTCCAGGAGATCGGCGACGTCCTCGGCCAGGTCCACCGTCCCGCACGGATAGTTCTGGCGCGTGCACAGGACGCCGTCGATCCAGGCGTGGACGTGGACGATCGCCCCGACGCCCGGAAAGCGCCGGTAGATCAACTCGTGCTCGACGGCGTCCACCGAAACCCGGGCCCGGGGGTCGCGGTCGGGCGGGACGCTGACGAGCGCCTCTCCCGCGCCGTGGTCGAAACCTTTAACGCAGAGGATGTCCCAGCCGATCCTCGAGATCTTGGCCTTGTCGACGCCGCGGGCGGTCATCCAGAAGGTCGAATCGCCGAGCTCGGGAATGGACTCCCGGGCGCTGAGATTGCCGTGGCTCAGGCCTTTCATCTCGAACAGGCGGTAAATGTCGCGGATGGTCTCCTCCGAAAGGAAGGAACGGAGGTTGAAGGGCGCGGGCAGGACGCCCAGGCTGTCGAGCTCGACGGCCCCGCGCTTGAGCCGCTCGATCACGGGCGAGGTCGACCAGAACCGCTCGGGCAGGTCCTCGCTGAAGCGGTTGCCGATGGCGAAGCGGGCCCCGGCGATGGGGATGAGGCGGCGATAGACCTCCTCGGCGTCGTACCCGAGATGGTAGAACCCGGCCTCGGGAGTCGTGAAATACATCTCGTATCCGGCCCCGTTGCCGCCGTTCGCCCCGTTTTTCGGGACCGCGCACAAGACGACGTTCGAAAGGGTTCGGATGAGGGTCGTAAAACAGAGCGACTTGAGCTCCTGAGGCGTTTGGGGCGGCCGGTCGGGCGTCACCAGGGAGAAGACGAAGACGGATTGAGCCCGGCGGCGGAAGAGCTGGGGATTGTCCGTGTCGGTCAGGTTGAGGACGAACCGGACTCCGTTGTCCGCCGAGCCGAGCTCATGGCCGTGGCCGAGGCAGGCCGCGACGATCTCGTCGGCGAGCGCGTCCCGCTGCGGATTCCGATCGTTTTTAATGACGGCGAATTTCATGGAACACCTCCTGTTCAGGACTTGATCGGTACTCGCCCGTGGTTTCTATGCACGGGTCGCGGCTGGTCATGTCTTCGAACGTCTCCCGCCGCCGGAGGAGACGGACGCCCGTTCCGCATACGCCGGCAACGGCCGGCCGCGGAAAGCCGAAGTTGGATTCCTGGGCGATGAAGTAAGCCCCGCTGTCCATGATCGCGATCACCTCGCCGGGATGGGCGGCCGGCATGCGGATGTTCCGATAGACCGTGTCGGAGGCGAAGCAGACCGGGCCGGCGATCGTCACCCTTTCGATCCGGGGACGGCGGAGATCGTTCGCCAGGAAGACGGTATGGCATTCGTAGAACGTCGGCAGGCTGACGGTCCCGAGCCCGCCGTCTGTCAGGATCCATTTCCGCAGGCCGGGCCGATCTTTGACCCCCTGGATGGCCAGGAGCAGGAACTGGTTCGGGCTGGCGATCGCGCGTCCGGGCTCGTAGATGAGCCGCGGCCGGGTGACGGGCGAAAAAGCCCCGGCCACGGCGGCCGCGATGGCGCGGGCGAAATCGGCGAACGTCGGGCCGCGGTCCGGATCGGGGACGGCGGGCAGCCGGCCGAATACCTGGTAAAGGAGGAGCTCCGCCTCGGTCATCTCGCGCGTCGTCATCGCGGCGAACCCGCCCCCAACGTCCAGGACCTCGACCGGATATCCGGCCGCCTCGGTTTCGCGGAAAAGCGGCGTGAGGCGCTCGATGACCCGCGCGTGGGCGCGAGGGTCGCGGATCCCCGTTCCGATATGAAAGTGGTATCCCCGGAAGCGGAGGCGCGGCAGCTCTTTCAAGCGGTCGAGGGCGGCCGAGACTTCGCCGGCCTTGAGGTCGAGGCCGAAGGCGCATCCCTTGCGGCCGCCCGTCGCGCTCCCCGAGTTCATCCCTCGCGGCACGAAATCCGGGTTGATGCGGAGAAGGATGTCCGCCGTCCGTCCGGACGCCGCGGCGATGTCGTTCAACAAGCCCATCTCGTCCAGCGAATCGACGTTGATGAGCTGGACGTCCGCGGCGATGCAGGCGGAGAGGAACGCGGCCGTCTTTCCCGGACCGTTGACCACGATCCAGGAGCCCCGGAACCCAAGGCTCAGGGCGAGCTCGAGCTCGAACGGGCTCATGACCTCAGCCCCGAGCCCCGCCCGTTGGACGGATTCGACCACCGCGGGGATGGAATTGCACTTGAGGGCGTAGTGGACGGTCGCCCGGCCTGCGGACGCCGACTCGGCCGCGTTTTTGAAGCTCCGGGCCGTGGACTCGAGACGGGATTCATGGACGACGTGGAGGGGCGTTCCGAACCGGCGGGCCAGGTCGATCGCTTTCAGGCCCTCGATCATCAAGCCGCCCTCGGCATCCTCGTCCAGTCCCCAAGCGCGGGGGGTTGGGTTGTTCTTCATGGCCGGATTTCCTTGGCGAAGACGGCGAACTGCCGGTCCGGGCGCATCCCCAGGCTTTCCGCGGCCCGGACGGCCGGGATGTTGTCGGCCGAAAGCCACGACGTTTCCGCGGCCGCATAGCCGCTGGCGAGGCGGGCGAACGCCTCGAGCAGGACGAAATAGACCCGGGTGTGTCGATACTGTCTCTTGATCGCGACGGTGAAAAGGATGATCGTTTTGATGTCGCGGCGGGCCCTCAAGAACCGCGCATATTTGAGGAGACCGGCTTTGCCGCGCCACTCCCGGAGGATCGGGTTGATATCCAGCGCGCAATGGAGGACGGCGGCCGGCCGGCCTTCGGATTCGGCGATCAGGATGTGCCCGGGCTTCGAGACAAGGCTCATGTGCTTTGCCGAGAACGCGTATTCCTCGCGGCTGAGGGGAAGGAACCGCCAGTTCGAGGCGAAGGCGTCGTTGTTGACCTCCCGGATCCGCTCCAGGTCGGCCGCCCGTCGGCGGCGGGAGAAGGCGCGGACGGTGAATCCGTCCCGGCTCGCGGTCTCGCCGCGGTCGGGAAATCCGTAGCGCCGCTCGAGATAACCGCGGATGTCGTCGTTGCGCATCGTCTGGAGGCGCTTCGAGATCCGGAATCCGGTGCCTTCGAGCAATTCGGCATAATACGGCGGATTGTGCGGCTGGAAGAACGCCGGCGGAGCGTCGAAGCGGTCGAGCTGAAGCCCCAGCTCCGCGTAGTGGTGCGGATTGAAGGGCCCCTCCAGGCGCAGCGCGCCATTCGCCAGGGCAACTCCCTCCGCCTCGCGGAACAAGGTCGACACGGCCTCGGGATCGTTCAAAGATTCGAAGAAGCCGAAGAAGGCGGTCCGGAGGCCGCACTCGGGCGTGTGGCGGTCGTCGATCACGAGGGCGAGCCGGGCCGCGGGAACGCCGTCGCGACGGGCTAGGAACAGCCGCAGGGAGGCATGCTTGAAATAAGGATTCCGGTTCGGATCGAGCGTCCGCCGAACCTCGGAGCCGATGGGCGCGATCCAGACCGGGTCGCGCCGGTAGATCGCTGACGGCAGATGGAAGAAATCGCGGCGCTCTCTGCCCCCCGTCACCGCCGTCGCTGTGATGGTCATGCCAGGACTTCCTTCCGGATCTCCTCGACGACGTAGTTGTCGTAGATGAAGGACAGGTCCCGGCTCAGGATCTTCAGCGAATCGACGATCCGCGAGGTGAAGTTCGGATCCAGGGACGCGGGATGCTCGCGGAAGACGAGGAGGTTCCGGTACGTCACGACGGCGCCGTCCCGGGCGACCCGGAGCGTCTCGCGGAGAAGGGCTTCGAACTCCTGGGGCGAGGACCATTCGAAGATGTTCGAGAAATTGAACTTGCTGATCCCGTTATCGGGCAGAGTGAAAAAATAGGCGCCGCAGGCGGCGCTGACGATCTCGATCCGGCCGAGCCTGTCCCGGATGATCGGGACGTTCCCTTCACGGAGGTAATGGGGGAGGGCGTCGGGCTCCGCGAATCCGCCCCGCAGGATATAGGACATGAAGTAGTTCGAGGCGAGCGGGAGACTGGTCAGGGCGTGCTCGGCTTTTTCGGCGAAGTGCCGTCCGAAGGAGAAATCGCCGTCGAGATAGCGGAAGAAGGCCCTGTCGAACAGGAGCGTGTTCATGCGGCGGCTGAGCATGACCCGGGTGAGGAATTTCCACGCCGCGTCGTTCCATCGGGAGCGGAACAGGCCCTCGCGCTCGGCCGGATCCGGAGTGGCGAAGAAGCGCTCGACGAGAGCGCGCTTCGCGGGCGCGACGAGAACGATCTTGCGGAGGAGCCGCATATAGCGTTCGTAGCGGCCTGCGTTGAGGACGCCGCGATCGATCGCGTCTGTCTTGGCGTCCCAGAACCGGGCGGCCTCCCGCGAAAGCCACGGGCGGACCAGCCCATAGGAGTCGCGCCGATTCTCGGTCGGGCGCACGCCCAGGAATTCGAGAAGCCGGTCGTACGGAAGGACCCGGATGGCGGCCATCTTGAGCTCGAGCAAATGGTTTTGCCGCGGGTTGTAATCGAGGGCGATGATCTTTCGCGGATTGTCGAGGAGGAAGGTCAGGACGTTGCATCCGCCCGAGGTGATCGAGAAAACCACATCGTCGGGGCCGATGCGGAGCGCCTCCCGGTCCGAGGCCGGGTCTTCCCAGCAGTTGGCGTAAAGGATGTCCTGGAAGACCTTCTTGGCCGGAGAGGGGTGCACGGCGTCGGGAGCCGTCCCGACCTTGGTGTGAACGATGTACCAATCCAGCACGGCGGGGAGCCCGATCGCGACGGCCCAGAGAAGCCGTCCGGTCAGGGCGGCGACGACGAACCCTGGAATGAAGCTCAGGTACAGGCCGTTGTGCCGGATCCCGTCCCGCGTGAACACGACTTCGCGAAAGGCCGGCCGCCATTCCGGGAATCGGCGGAGGTCCGGGATCAGGCGCGGCACGCGGCGGCGATACTCTTCGTACTCCCGGCCGCGGATTCCGCCCAGGGTCTTCTCTTCATAGCTGATGAGCTGGGAATAGTGGGCGTAGAGGAGGAGGGGCAGCGTCAGTCCGACGGGCGGAAGGCAGAGGGTAAAGCCGGAGAAGGCGAGGAAGTCGGCGAAATAGATCGGGTTCCGGACGATCCGGTACGGGCCGGAAGCGCAGACCGCGTCCGCCTTGACTCTGAAGGACATCATACGCCGCGAGGTCAGGACGCTCCCGCCCCAGATCCGGAGGAACGAGGCCGCGGCGCAGAAAGCGGCCGCGGCCAGGAACCCGAGGGCGAGGGCCGTCCGGGCAGGAAGGCCGAGAACGGCGCCGAGGCGGACGGCGTTGGGCGCGGCCCCGGCGAAGACCGTGAAAGAGACGGCGGACACGGCGGCGACGATGCCGATCGAGATGAAGATCCGCGATTCGAACTCGAATTTGCGCCAGCGGGGCAGGATTCCTGTGGTCATGGCTTATCCTTTCAGCGCCGCGCCGGTCCGGACGCGGAGCGCGGCGGGAAGAACTTCGACCCGGACCGGCGTGCTCCCAAGGAGCTCGCCGTCGGCTTCGAAGGAGACGTCTTCGTCCGAGCCGATCTCGACCGACCGGGCCCGGACATAGGTGAACTTGGGCGAGCCGATGTGCCGGCCCGAGTAGATTTTAGGAAAATCGTTGAGGCGGCCGCGGACCGGTTGGCCGTGCATGAACAGGACATCGAGGAGTCCGTCGTCGATCTTGGCCAGCGGGGCGAGTCTCATCCCGCCGGCCATGGCGCTGCCGTTGGCGGCGATGATGCCGATGAAGGATCCGGATACGGGAGTTCCTCCGTCCAGAGCGACGCTCATGGAGCGGTTGGGGTACGTCAGGCTCACGGCGAGGGTTTTCAGACCGAAGACAAGGAACCCGCCCAGCTTCTTATTCCCGGAATGGACTTTTTTGACCACCTCGCCCCCCAGGCCGGCCTGGCATTCGTTGATGAAATAGCGCTCCGCCGGGCCGTTCGCGGGCCGGGAAAAAACGGCCCGGCCGACGTCAACGGTCCGCGCCGCCCCGTTCCCGATCGCCGCGCACTGGGCTTCCAGTCCGTGAGGCAGGCCGAAGCTTTCGGCGAAGCCGCATCCCGTGCCCGCCCGGATGATGCCGAGCTCACAGTCGGGCCGGACCGGCTTCCCCGATTCGAACATGCCGTTGATGATCTCCTGGATTGTTCCATCCCCGCCGACGGCGACGATCAGACCGGCCCCGGCCAGGACGGCGGAACGGGCTGCCGCAGTCGCGTCGAGGGGCCGCCGAGTCTCATAAAGAGAGAAAGCCGGTCCGATCGCGCGCTCGACGGCCGTCAGGATTGCCGCGCGATTCCTCCCCGTTCGGCCCGCGGCGGAGGCCGGATTGAGGATCACTTGGATCTTGATCATGGCGGTACGAATATACCGGGAGGGGAGGGCGAAGTTGTTATTGCGGCGTCACGGCGAAGTCAAGATTTTGTCAAGAAACCGTGGGGGGGACTATAATAAGAGATAAATGGGGATGGCCGTGCGAAAAGCGATAGGACTAATCGTGGGCTGGGGGATCCTGGCGGCGGCGGTTCTCATCCCGCTTGCCGGGGGGCAAACGACCGTTTCCACCGTCGACGGGGTCGTCGTCGTCAAGAACGGCAAGCGTCCGGTCCCGCCGCCGGGCGCGGCGGCGAAGCTCGTTCTCGATCCGGACTTCACGGTTGGCGGCGGTGCTTCCCCCGAGCAGGAATTCGCCTCGATCACCGCGCTCGAGGTCCGGGACGACGGCTCCGTGCTCGTTCTCGATACCAAGGACTGCGCGGTCAGGGCCTTCGATGCGAGCGGCCGATTCCTGTTTTCCTTCGGGAAAAAAGGCCAGGGCCCGGGCGAATTGAACATGCCGACCGGATTGGTGAACACGCCGTCGGGCGAGATCCTGGTCGAGGACACCCTCAACCGGCGCCTGGCGGTTTTCTCTCCCGCCGGCAAGTTCCTGCGGAACCAGGCCCTCCCGCAGGAGATGGGCATCGGCGGTCTGACGATGGATTCGCACGGCCGGATCGCCGCCCGGTCAATTGCCTTCGCCGACGGCAAGATCGGCTACGAAATCAAAACCTACGACCGGGACTTCAAGCCCGGCAAGACGCTGACGCGGATGGACATGGGCAGTCCCCAACAGATGAAGGTGGATCTCCTGTCCGGCGTCGCGGGGATCGTCTTCGGCCTGGATGCTCGAGGAAACATCTACGTCGGAAGTCCGAAAGGATATTTGATCCGGGTCTTCGACTTCGACGGACGGCTCGTCCGGACGATCGGGCGGGAATACGATCCGATCCCGGTCGATAAAAAGGAACAAGAGAGGATGGCCAAGGTCCTGGGCGCGATGCCGACTCCGGGCGGTCGCGATCCCAAGGATATGTATGTCCTTCCCGACGCTTACCCCGCCTATGCCAATTTCATCGTCAACCGCGACGGCCGGCTCCTCGTTCGGACCTATGAGAAAGCGAAGCCGCCGGCCGGGAACTTCCATGACGTTTTCGACGCCGAAGGGCGCTTCATTTTGCACGCCCCTTTCACGATGGAATTCATCGCCTGGCGGGACGACCGGCTGTACGGGCTGGACGAGAACGAGGACGGGTACCCCGTTCTGAAATGCTTCCGCGCCCGTTGGGAGAAGGGATCCTGTCCGTGAGGCGGGATGACGCGCCGGAATCGCTTGCTTTCTTGAGGCCGCTGGCTATAGTGATAAGGCATCAGGGAGGAATAGAATGCTCATAAGAAAAGCCCCCCGGATCGGCTGCCTGGCGATCTGCCTCCTCTGCGTCTTCAGTCTGGCCGCGCCGGCCGCCCAAGAGGTTACCCAGGACACCATCCCCGACAAATCCTACAAGTCCTGGAGCCCCATGCCGATCGTGATGTACGACACCGACATCGGCTTCGGGTTCGGGGGCAAGGTCAAGTTCGTCGATTTCCTGAAGATGAAGGAATCGTTCGACCTCATCGTCTTCCAGGCGATCAAGGACAAGAAATGGATGGAGAATTGGTATGTCTTTACCTTCTCCATCCCGGACTTCGAGATCCGCCAGGGAAAGCGCTACGGCCTATCCTTCGACCTCAAGGCCGAGTACGACAAGTACCTCCATTACAGCTACTACGGGCTGGGGAGAGACTCCTCGAAGGACGACGAGACGATCTTCGCCCACGCCATGAAGTCCATCGGGGTCACCTTCGGGATGGGGATCAGCCCGAAGTTCGTGGCCCAGGTGGGCTATTCAGTGAGGTGGCTCGAATATACCGACGTGACCCCGAACAGGCCGTTCACCGATGTGCTGCAGCAGTTCGGCAAGCAGTACGCCCCATACGCGACGATGTCCGCCCGCTACGACACCTCTAACAGTCAGATCCACCCGACCCGGGGTATCCTCGTCCTCCTCCAGGACGACATCGCCATGGGATCGAAGGACGCCAATTTCAACCGCCTGACCTTCGATTTCCGCAACTACCGCCTCGTCTTCGGAGAGAAGGATGTCTTCGCCTGGCGGGTCCTTTTCCAGTCCGTGACGGGCGACAAGATCCCCTATTTCGATTACGCCTCGCTCGGAGGCGGGACGCTCATGAACAGCATGCGCGGCTACGCCATCAACCGTTTCCTGGACCGGGCCAAGTTCCTGGCCAATGTCGAGTACCGCTTCCCGATCTGGTGGCGCCTCGGCGGGAACGTCTTCATCGACGCGGGGACGGTCGGCCCATCGCTGGGAGGTCTGAACTTCGGGAAGATGGCCCTGGATTATGGTCTGGGGCTGCGCTTCTACCTTCCGGACTTCACCGTCCGGGTGGACGTCGGCTTCAGCAACGAAGGGATGGGCCTCTACTTCAACTTCGGCCACATCTTTTAAAAATC
>Ga0315277_10002327_pt1 | contig 26553 bp, 22 predicted proteins | sample YL17G05_15_MG_FD_203695 | JGI IMG/M metagenome (GOLD analysis project Ga0315277, IMG submission 203695) | Sediment microbial communities from Yellowstone Lake, YNP, Wyoming, USA - YL17G05_15 | ecosystem: Environmental > Aquatic > Freshwater > Lake > Sediment | place: USA: Wyoming | collected... | reverse complement strand
CTTCACTATCAAATCACCTTGCTGTTAAATTACCCTCCCCTTTCCATTTAAATAAATCCCCACCCTTTTCCAGCAATCCCTTATTAACCAAAAATACTTTAATTTCCGTGAAATAATTAGTAGATCAGTAAAATCATTTGGGGATTTTCGTCATGGAGAAGATCAATGAAATTCTCGGTAATATCGAAAAGAGTCTTGCCAAAGACCCGAAAATCGATTTGCTAGAAAAACTTGCCACTGATTTAAAAGCCTTAGCTGGGCTGGTTACTCAAATTGCCGATAAAAAGAAGGATATTACTGGCGCCACAGCCGGAAAAGATGCGGCCTTCAATTTTCAGGAATACTTCACTGTGGTAAGCACTGAAATCACGAAAATTAATGAGAAATTTGCGAAGCTCATTGAAATCACCCAAAAACTGGAGACCGACCGCGCACTGAAGCAATTCCTTCTCCAAAAATTGAATGAGATTTTCGATAATATCTCAAACGAGGCGGCGCGTCAGTTCAACCTGTCGACGCTCGAAATCTTCAACGAGTTCGTCGGGGACCTGAAGAAAGAAATGGAGCAGAAACTCATCGATCGCATCGAGAAAGAGCTGTTCAGCATTCAAACGGAACTGGGGAATTTCGAGAAAGTCTATGACCTCGTGGCCCCCCAATTCGCCGGCATCCAGGAATCCATCACCGGCATGAAGCAAAAATATCTGGACCAATACCAAATTCAAGTCAAGTACCTCCGCCTCCAAAGCGAACTTATCGATACTCTATTCCCGCAAATTACGACTGCCACCAAGAGCCTCGCTCAAAACCTCGCCTCCCTCCAAACGGACCTCGGCTCGAAACTCACCGCCTTCCGCCAAGCCCCGCTCCAACTCCTGCCTCCCCTCCGCTCCGCCCTCCAGGCTTACGATGTCTCCCGTTCCTCTTTGCAGCTCCAATCGGCAGATTCGCTGAAGGCGAACGAGGAAATGCGCCGCGAAAACGCCCGCATGAAAGCGGAGCTGGATAACGTTTACAAAGAACTCGGCAAAGTCTCTCAAGACTTCGAGCACCTGGCGAAACAACGCGACCAAAAGGTTAACATGCAACAAGTGCTCTCCCTGGTCATGACGCTGCTCGTGGAAGTCTTCGGCGCCCAACCGCACTCCAAACTGCTCTACCTCCTGCACGGGCAGAAGGCGGATATGGACCGCGATGCGCTCACTAAAGCCTCCGGGATCGCCGGCGCCGTCGTCCGCAAAGCCCTCGCCGACCTCGATGCCGCGAAACTCGTCAAATACGACGTCGTCACCGGCCGCGTGACACTCCTGAAGCGCGTCTACCAGTAAATCTGTTTATCAAATCTCGATTTTTTTCTATTCTTGTATCTTTAATAATTTGGGACTACTTTCAAATCATATCTATGTTACTATCGTTGTTTTCTGGTTCATTTTTGTTTGCATCATTCCCTTTAAGGAAATTATCAAGTGACTGGTTATTAGCGGGTCCTTTTGTTTTCCTAAGCCTCTCTTCCACTAAATCGCAGTATTGTTGGCTTATTTCAAATCCAATGAAATTCCTTCGCAATAACTTTGCAGCCACCGCTGTTGAACCACACCCCATAAACGGGTCTAATACAATACCTTCTGGTGGACAAAAGCATTGAATCGTATCTATCGGAATTTGATCGGGAAACGGCGCGGGATGTTGTCTTTTAATCGGGTCTTTATCCCCTGCCATAAGATAATCCCATACGGTCCCCCGACATTTCATCAGATTTATTGGGCGTCTGACCGTTTCATTCGTTTTCCCATCCGTCCTTCGGTTTCCGCTCCCGGACAATACTTCCCCACCATGTTTTGAGGGAATCTTCAGTGGTTCTTTATTGAAGTATTGCGGTTTGTCCCCTTTCAAAAAAATGGGCATATATTCATGATCGACTCGAAAGCGATACTTCCACCAGGCCCCTTCTGACCCATTCTTTCTGTATATCACACATTCAAATAACCGGAACCCAATATTATCACACCAATCCACTATCGTTCTAAATGAGGTGAGGCTTTTCGCAAAATTAATGGTTTGATCCTGGATCACCATCAATACTATGCCGCCCTCTTTTAGAACTCTATAGAGCTCCACTCCCGTTTGATGTAAATCAAAGGTAAACCCACTGTAATCTCTCACAGAATCATACGGCGGCGATGTTACCACTAAGTCAATACACTCCTCCGGTAATTTTTTCATTCCCTCAATACAATCCATGCAATAATTCCTATTCACTTCCAGCGCGCCTAATTTGGATCCCAAAGCACTTCATCACCCATCTTGCATTCACTACCATTTCAATAATTATTAATCTTAACTATAAGATAAATAAGCAAAAAAATACAAAGACTCAGTTTGAATGCTTTAAGTCTGGCTGTATTCTAAGGGCGTCGTTGCCAACCGATCCCACGCATCTTCAAATTCGGGATCGAGTTCCACGGTATATTTGTAGCAGTCTGCGGCTTTCTGATACTCCTTGGGAGAGGATTGCATTTGTCGAATCTCATCTAAATGAATTATTTGGTTCCAGCAATGATTTCCTTTAGTACTTTATCCTTCGGCACGGAATTGCCCGTTCCTCTAAATTAAATTCTTAGCTATTAATCCCTGTATCAATTTCTAGAATCTCATTGGATTGAACTATTTTCAAATTATTCTTTTTCCATGATTTCTTTTATTGTTTTTTCGAATGCTGGAAGTTCATTTTGGATAATGTCCCAAATAATTTTTAGATTTATACCAAAATACTCATGAATAAGAATATCTCTTAATCCAATAACTCCTCTCCAATCGTAAGTATATTTGGATCTGACCTCAGGAGGAATAAATTTGACAGCTTCTCCAATAATCTCTAAATTACGGATGACTGCATCAATGGTTCTTCTATCCTTAGAAAATTTCTCAAAAGATAATTTCTTCATATAATCTTTTATCTACTTGATCCCTTCTACAATATCATTCAGATAAACTCGAATGTTTCTAGACATACACAGCTTCCCGCAGAATGGATTCTCTTAATAATGGCTTTATGTTTTCAATGATTATCAAATCCACTTTTCGATGAAAGTGGTCTTCTAAATAGAACTTCAAGCCCATATAGTTCTTAAAAGTCGTTCTATCGCTTTCAAACTCTATTAGAATATCAATATCACTTGAAGTCTTCTCTTTTCCCGTAATAAAAGACCCAAAAATTCCAATTTTCTCAATTGCAAACTTTTGCTTTATCATTTCTTTGTTTTCATGTAAGAAATTCCGTATTGCTTCAAAAGATAATTTATCTTGAAAATTCATTACCTCCAATATGTAATTTCTGCAACCTTAAATTTAATATTCTTCTATCTTTTCTAAATATAATCAGTTTCTTGATTCTATTTAAGCTTTTATTGTTAGTTAAATCTCACTAAACTTGGAATTTTACAAAGTATAAGAGAATTTTACAAGTAATAAGAAGGTTAGTTCATTCTGCTTCCTTTGAATCCTGTAAAATACTCATTTTAGTCTTTATTGTCAAATTTTCCTTTTAACATCCTCTCAAAATGGTGCAAGTCGTATTTTTTCAGGAGCTTCTGCATGATCGGATTGAGGATGCTCTTCAAATACGCCTTATCGGCGTATTCACGCTTTTTTCCGTAGGAATATAACGCTTCATATCGCTCACACAACTCCGGGTACCGCTCCTGCAGGAAGTAGGTGAAGCGCGGTTTCACTTGGTTCTTGAAGTTCAAGACGTCTGCAATCGCAAAGTCCGCTTTGACCTCCGCCAGCTTCTTTAAGAGCCCCTCAATCCCCTCCAAATCATCCGTGAGATAGGGAAAAATCGGAATTATTAATGCCCCCACTACGATCGCATTCGCTTTCAGCTTCCTTATTATCGCTAACCGTTCCAAAGGGGTCGGCGTGTTCGCCTCCAACTGCCTCAGCAAGCCCTCGTTCAAGGTCGGAATCGTGATCATCACGTTCACGAGTTTTTTCTCGTTCAACTCCTTCAAGAGCTCCAAATCCCGCAGAATTAAATTCGATTTCGTGCTGATACAGACCGGGTTCTCAAATTGTAAAAATACCTGCAATACTTTTTTAGTAATTCCATATTTCGCTTCAGCTGGCTGATAGGGATCCGAGACCGAGCCGAGATTGACCAACTTCGCCTTCACTCGCCGCCATCGGGGCGTCGCAAACTCCCGCGCCAATGCCTTGTCCGCATTCACCTTCACGATGATCTCATTCTGAAAACTGGCTTGGTCCTTGCCTAAATACTCGTGGGTGTAGCGGGCGTTGCAGTAGAGGCACCCATGCTCACAGCCCCGGTAGGGATTCGCCCCATACTTGAAGGGCAGAAAGAAGACGTTGATCCAATGCAAGAGCGTCTGCACCACCCGCTCACTATAGACCACCTGATAGTTTCGTCCGAGGATCAGCGGCGCCTGCACCTTATCCAACCCCCGCTGCACCATACTCATCCGCTCCTCCAATAAATCTATCTGCTCTGCACTCAAGACTCTGCCCACCTTCTTTGCAAGCACCTCACGCACTATATAGTGCGACGCCGTATTCTCTAAACCTGCCCACTTCTCCAGCCAGGGCGCCAGACTCTCGGGAGATCTGCTTCCATACTCGGTCATCAAGGAGCTGAGCCCTGCCATCACATACGGCTCATCAAAGGTGATCATCTTCTCCACCTCCGTCCATAAAACCGTCTCCAAGGACCGATTCACCTCCCGGGTTTTGGCTAAAAAGCGGGCCAGGCTCCTGAGCAAGATGATTTTCAGCGCGGAATTTTCGTTAATGTCCGTCTCCACTAAGAGTTCCTTCAACTGATTCTGGAAGCGCCCCCACAACTCCATGAACGCCTGTACCAGCCCGTAACTCTTTACACGCCCGCTCCAATCGTCCGCCATCGCCACCAATGCTTCCAAGCTCTGCTTGAAATACCTCTCATCCCGCAGAATCAGTTCCTTGAAAAAGTAAATCCCAATAATCCGCACGAACTCGTTCTCGGTGCTCATGCAGCCTTTCACACGTTCCCTCACCTTTTCCTGATCCACCATCCAAGCCTCCCCCAGCTCCTTCGCCAATCGTTGGCACTCCTTCACTGTAACTTTCTCGCTCCCCCTCTCCAGTTCCTCCAATCTTGCCTCACATCGACCCAAAGGACCACCTTATTTTACACACTTTCTCTCGAAAAAGCAACCGCATCCGTTTTAAAAAAAGTATTTAAAAATAGGCATAATCCTACTAAAATTTTTTACCTTTATAACCACTTTTCACACGCGCAATAGCCACAACATCGCTTTCTGCAATCATTCGCCCTCCGACAATTTCTACAAATTTGTAGCACTAAACTCGTTAAATACGACGTCACCATCGGCCGGGTGCAACTCCTGAAGCGCGTCTACCAATAACTTGTTCTTTTGCCCTTTTTTTCTGAATCCTTGTATACATTGCCAGAGGGCACCTGCTATTCAACATATTCCATGAGTCTCTTTAGTTGGATAATCTTCTTTTTCTCTAAACCTTTTAAAAGGAGCATTAATTGGAGTTGCGGAATCTTCAATTTAGCTGAGAGTTTGATAGACGGCGTTCTTCCATCACACAACGACAAAACTCCAAACTCCTCGTTTGTTAGGCTTAATCGCTTCTTCTCCGGAAGTCTCAGCGGGATCTCTACGACCTCGACCCGTCCTTTCCTCTCCAAAATCTGGTTCAAATCGACCCAAAACGGCTCGAACACTCCCGCATCGCCATCCCAATTTTGGAAGTACTCCTTGTATTGAGAAATAAATTCCCGACTAATTTCGGCTAACTTCTGCCGCCCCCGCTCCATGTCCTCATCCTTCGTGATCGAGAGAATGAAAATTAAATTCGCATCTACCCCATAGAGCAACTTCATATCCGTCAATTCCACTACCTCGATCCTCCCCGTCTCCAAGATCCCCTCACTAAAGGTGTAAATCCCACTAATCAACCCCGAAAATAATTGCGGATCCACCTGCTTCCCACTATAATCATGATGAAAAATGCATATCCCCACTTCCTTCTGGATAATCCACACTCCATTAATCACACATATGACGCCCTTTCATCTTTGACTCTTGATACTTGCCTTCGTTTTAGTCTTTTTAAAGTTAAGTATCTACTAAAAAAATACTATACTTCCTAATTGTAAAACATACTGGGGAATTAGTTGATCAATCTTCAATTCGACAATGGTAATTTCATCAGGTTGAAAGATTGCTAAATCTGCGAACCCCGAGGGCTGGGGAGACTGGGGCGTGATCTGAGCCCCCACGAATTTCCCATCGATAAAGTAGGGATGGGTCTGATAGAGCTGTTGGATCTCTCGTTCTAACAAAGAAAAATTGCATTCTAAACAGGTAGATAATTCTTGAAGATCTTTCTCATCCAATTAAAATTAAAAATAATATTTGATTGTGTAGCAACATTTCTATCATCATATGATGTTTCAAAATTTAGCTCGATAATTTTCTTTTCTAGACCAGTCGGCTGGACTTCATAAATACCTCTGGGTGCTTTAGGTGTAATATGTCCGTTAATATTTTCGATTTTAATAACATCTTTATAGTTAATTTTAATATATTCTAAGATATCACTCATTATTCGACCAAAAATTTCGTTAAATTTAAGTGGGGTCACCTTATACCTATTATAAATCATTTGTTTTAAACGATTTTCTTTCGCTATGTTTCTTATTCTGGATGTTTCCATTTTATACCATTCAAATGATGCAATTAAAAATTTTTTCGGAATGAAAAATGCTATGAACTCATTTAAAATTATTGTAAAACTAATTGGAATATTTAAACATTGGAATTTTTCTGGGAATTGATTATATTTCAAAATACTAGTTATTTGATATTTTTTCTGATTTTTTCCAACCATTTTTGGTTGTCTTGATACTTGAGTGGAAATGAGTGATTCTAAATCCAATTGGAAATTGCTATAAATTGTGATATCTATGAATTGAGAATCTACGTTTAATAAATTTGATAAGTTCAAAATACTAAAATTTCCAATCTTGTTAAAATATTCCGGGTTTGAAGCAAGATTTTCTAAGGAATTTTGACTAATTATTTGAACTTGATATAATTCACTTGGAATATAAATTGGGTTTTCTAAATACTGATTTAATAAATTTTTAATGAAATCTTTCTTATCCATAAAACTGGAATAAGTTCGTAGTTTATATTGCAAAGAAATTGTTTGCGTTCGTCCATTGTACTGTAAGAAGACTGGAGTAAAAATTTCATCATATACGCTGAATTGTTCCATTAATTCAGATACATCTTCGAAAGTAACTTTACTTGAAGCACTAATTTTTAATCACCCGCTAAAGCAAGATCTTTCTCGTACTGGTAATTATAATTTAAATTATATTCGAATTCCTTAGGATTTTTTAAAGTAATAATCTCTATATTTGAGAAATATTCGTTCCCAAGAACATCCTTATAGGGTACTTTAAAATGAAAATTAAAAACTCCTTTCCTATATAACTTAAATCCTCCTAATACTTTTTCTAAATCTATTTCAGGCGGTAACTCTTGTTCGAGATATAAAGGATCTATTTTTTCTTCATCAATCTTTACTGGGTTATTATCTTCGTCCGTAACATCAACTTGTATACCAAGAATTGCAATTTGGATATCTGTTGAAAAAGTAATATTAATCTTGAAATAGCCACTATTTTCCGTTAGGGGTTCTTCAATGACCTTTAGCTTTAAAACTGGTTTAATAATTTCAATGACCAATTCTTTTTCAGTTAATATGTTATCGTCCTTGTCATAGGCTAAAATAACCAATTTTTCTAAATTTATTGGGTTATCATTATCAGGTATCTCTGATCGAAGTTCATAAGAAAGATAATTATATTTTTTCTCATTAAATAAAATCGAATATGAATTTACTTTATTATTGTATTCTGATTTAATATTATGATAAAATTCAACAATTTTTAGGTTCTTTGAACAGTTTATTACGATTTTAAATACCTTATTCGATAAAATTTTTATCCAAGCCAATATTTTTTCATTTGGTAATGCCCAAGACCCACAACCTCCTTCAATAAAATCTCTTGAGGGTATTTCAGTAGAACTTTCTGAGGTTGATATGGGTATTTCAGTAGAACTTTCTGAGGTCAATGTAGGTATTTCGCGCGCCAACTCATCATATACGCTGTAGTAGTTATTATAACTTTCAATCAAATTTAGAACAAGTTCCTTCCCAAAATTAGTTAGGGTATAAAATGAATATTCTTTTGTAGCTGCACTCTTTTCAAAATAATTTTTAATTATCCCTCCTATTTCTAATTTATTAAGATGACTCTTCACTAAACTATTGTCAATCTGCGTTAGATGTGTAATTTCTGAAAAAGACAAACGCACTTTTTTAAGGAGCAATAGGGCTAATTTGAATCTAAATTCGTTTGAAATCGCCTTTAATAAATATACGAATTCTTCAGGGATTTCTTTTTTATTGCTTAACATCATTTTATTTGAATTATCTATTCTTTTATAATAGTTATTGTAAAAACTTATCAATTCTTTAATAATCTTATTTCCATATTTAGTGATTTGATAAAAAGAAAATTCTCTTGAAATTTCAGATTTTTTAATGTAATTTTGAATAATCCCGCCCAACTCTAATTTTTTAAGGTGATTTAAAACATTACTCTTTTCTTTGTTAATTAACGCTGTAATTTTCGAAAAAGATAAATCGCCCTCTTCTATCAATATGACACTTATCATGAATCTAATTTCACTGCCTAACGCTTCTAATAAAAGTTCAAAATCCTCAGGTAATTCCTCAAAATACCTATCGGAATTTATCATATTCACCACCAAATCTGAATCAGAGTTATATAAAAATTAACCTAGGTTAATAAAATTGTAACCACCTATATAAATAATTTTCTATTTTATATATTCTACTATATTTTGCTTGATGAATGCAAAACACTTAGGAAATATGTAAATTTCGTCTTCATAAATAAATATATTCAATTTGTTACTTGTTACAAATCCTTCTAACATAGACGAACTAAAATTAGAAGGGAATAAAACCAAAGTTTTATCGATCTTTTTCGAGAATTGCTCTGAATGTACCAAACTTGATAATTCAACGATCGTCGATTCATTCTCTCTATTTGGTTCCCTAAAAAAAATAAAAATATTGAAATCTGAGTTAATCATTTCAGATTCGATTTTAGAATAAAAATTGGCTAATATATCTTTATTATCGTAATCAAATTCCTCTTTTATTATGTCTCTAGCTAAATATGTTCTCGTAAATCCCCTCTCGATAAGCCATCCCTTAAGATCTAATAAAGCTTGAATATTATTTGGATGATAAGACCCTAATATTAAAATTTTGTATCTATTGAAATATTTTGAAACATCAATGAATCGCGACATTTGGTATTAAATCCATCTAATTAATACATATCTAAACTTTCTATAACTATATTTTTCACTTGTTATACTGTATTTCCGATAAACTATAATAAAAAGATGTATCTCTACCTTTTTTTCTCTTGAAGCCCGACAGAATTACCTAATAAAGCCAAAACTCGAAATAACTTCTTGACACCCGACAGAAAGCACCAGCACCTCAACTTCAATCAAAAGTCTAAAAGTAATCCCATCAATTGAGCTGAAAAATAATTTCGGTTGATCATTTCATTTCCAAACTAATTTGCGCATTTTATCTTTGTGGAGTTTATTAATAGCTGATCCCCACTAATCTACGGTCACTATGGTCTATAAAATCATTCTCGGCGATTGTGAAGTTAAATTAGAGCAACTCCAAATCGACCCGTTATTTAAAGGCGTGCATCTCACCTTTTTGGACCCCCCCTTCAATCAAAATAAGGAATATACGAGCCATAATGATGCCATGCCTGAAGAAGCCTATTGGCAGTGGATGAACCGCATTTGCCAGAAAATTTTTACGATGACCGCCCCTGGTGGCGCCCTCTATTTCATGCAACGCGAAAAGAATACAGCTCAGGTCCTCAACACCCTCCATGTTACAGGCTGGACCTTCCAAAATCTAATCATCTGGAAAAAACTGACCTCCGCCGTCCCCAATAGTCTCCGGTTCGGCAAACAATACCAAATTCTTGCTTTCGCTACGAAAGGAGACCAGCCGCGCGTATTCAATCGGCTGCGGATTGATGTCCCTCCGCCACCTAATTATAAAATTGAACGGGAAAACGGCATCTATGTGACCGATATATGGGACGATATTCGGGAACTCACTTCCGGGTATTTCGCAGGCGATGAGGCTATTCGTGTTTCCCATGGCGTAGCATTCACTAAAGAGGGGGACCGCTTTCATAAACAGCAAACTCCCATCCGTCTATTGATGCGTATTATCCTTGCTTCGAGCCTTCCCCGCGATATTATTCTTGATCCCTTCGCTGGCACGGGTGTGACCGCCATAGTGGCGGAACAACTCGCTCGCGATTCTTTTTCTATCGAATTGGACCCTCAAAACATCGATGTTATAAAAAAGCGGCTCCTCCTCAAACGGCCTGCCGATGATCTCTCTCCCTTTTTAGAATACTACCAATATACCGACCACTTGGAATCCCTCCTTCCCAACTATTCAAAAAAACCTTCCCCTAAAAAATTTATGAAATCTATTGAAGATTTTTTGATAAAATGAAAGAACTGACTTAAAAAGGGAAAGAATTTCAGGTTTTATCGAAAGTATTTATCTAAATTTAATCAGAACTTTTTAGCTTAGAGTTGAATAGACCTGTAATCTCATTTAACTTATCCTAAATACTAAATATCTCTTGAAAGCCCGATTCTTTATTGAAATTTTGAACATCCAAATTAATTTTCATATTAAATCACCTTAGATCATTAAATAACCGCCCGATCACATGATTAAAACGCTATATTTCATTTTTTTTTTTATAAATATACATATTTTATATATCCATTTTCGTATTTTGTTAAACTAATGATCTAACCTATTCTAGGGGAATGGTTTATGGAAAAAATTAGATCGATACTTTTATTGAATTCTGGTGAAAATATCACAGGAACTTACAAGACAAAATCAAATGATATGACTTGGAGTGGTTTTTCGGATGGGGAGAAAGGATATCTAATTTTAACAAATCAGCGACTCCTTTTCTATAAGAAAAAGGGCATCCTCAGCGAATCTTTCGAATTAAAGAATTTTTTAAACCTAAAGGATATATTGGATATTGCGATAGGTGGGACTTTAGTTAAGCATGTTTCCATTAATGGATTAAAATATTATCTTGATGGCGCGAACATCGAGTCCTTTTGTAATTTTTTACGAAATACTGTCAATCAGATAAAAGCAAAAAGCCCCGAAACTGGGTTGCAACAGCAACAAGTCCATCAAATAGTCAATGTTAATGTCGTCCCTCAAACAATTCCACAACCCCTCTTAGAACAAAAGACCGCCAATGTCATTTATTGTACCCAATGTGGCTTCCCCAATGATGATATTTCCAATTTTTGTAAAAAATGTGGAAGTAAAATATCGAAAATATGATTGAAATTTTTAATATTTCCTATTACAGAGGTCATTTTTTTTCTTGGACTAAAGTGTTGATTGCTTCTTTCCCTTAATAGACTGTTTGATGTCATCAATATTCAATGTTTTTCGTTTTCGCAATTTTGAATTGTTTATAGCATCAAAAAGAATTTTCTGAAATTCATGATTTCCTTTTAATGCGATCTCTAATTTTATTTTTGAGAGGCATAATTTTGCATCATTGCTGGATTTAAATTTATATGTTCCCGTTATTAATTTACCTATTTTACTTTTATTTTTAATGGCTAAACCTTCAAATACATTTCTTGAAATCTTGGAGTTATTGAATATTTCGAGAAATTGACTCTTTGCCTCATTTATGATTTCTTGATCAGAACACAAATAAAATGTTTCTGTATTTTCACGCCAGAATCCTCCACTATTATTTGGTTTAAAACCCAAACTTATTTGATTTAGATTAATTGATGATATAATCAAATAATTTTCTGATATCAACAATTTCGCATGTAAATTAGCATTTGAATCTGAATTTTCATTTATTAAATGCCTTATTTCAATTCCAAAACTTAATAATGCGAATAAATTCTCTTGAACTCTTTGGGGAAAATCCATACTTTCATAGCCGGTTAGAATTTTAATATCTACTCCTTTGAGTTTTGCATTTTGTAGAACATTTAAAATTTCATTGTCGGTAAAGGTTTCAGTCGAAATAAAGAGAAATTTATTCGAATTTGAAATGATTTCATTGAAAATATATCGTCCAGTGCCATCAAAAGGGGCTATATATAATCTATCTTCTTGAGGAAATCTTTCTGGACACATATCAGGCGGGTAATCCCTTATCCATGTCTTTTCATGCGTTTTCGTTGTAATATCTTTCGGTAGCCTAAAGACTTCTCCGTTTATTATTCTATCATAATTATAATGTAGAATCTCCTCTCTAATTGTTCCAAAAAAACCTTGTTTTTCTTCAATGAACTTAATTCGAAGATAATCAAATCTTTTTGAAAATTCATTAATCTTTTCTTGCTCTCTAAACAGTAAAATGGCATCTAATTCAGAGGTTTCAGTAAAATTAGCCGATAAACTTATTGCTGCTTTATCCGTCACAATAAATTTACCATGATATGAATACCAATGTCCAACTGCAGCTGTCGTTCGTTCCGTATCTCCAATATTCCATCGAATAAAATGAATTTTAGCACCCTGGTTTTCTATTCTGGTGTATCTTTGGACGACTTTATCATGAACTTTGTCATGAATGCTGTCATAAGGTAAAGTGATAATCTCAATCTTGATTTGTGGTAATCGTTTCTCTAAAGCTTTGAATATTCTCTCATCATGAATTTGAAATATTGCCATTTTTATGAATTCATTCGCCTTTTCTATTTCGCTAATAATAATTGGAACCACATCTTGTTTAAAATAAAATACCTTATTCGGCTCTTTATCTGAACCCGTATCCCTCTTCTTATCTTTCGTACTCACTAAAAACCCTCAAAAAAAACCGATAAAATTGAAAAAACCTTATAAAAAGTAGAAAAAAGAAAGAACATAATTATCTATTCAGTATTGTTTGTGCTCGATTTGTGTGTAGAAAGAGTTAAATAAGACACAAACCAAACACAACAGGAGAAAATGAATTTCATGACTAAAACCAAGCGGGTGCAGGTGAGCTTCACCGAAGCCCAATGGCACCTTGCGGAAAAATTGCGCGGCGAAATGGGCGATTCCGATGCCGATATAATCCGGAATATCGTTCTCGCCTGGCTAGCGGAAAAATCCTTCGTCACTGACTCCACTAAACGCAGAATGAACCAAAATTCGAAGGAATCTTAAATGGTTTATAAACTCATCCAAGGCCGATGTGAAGACGAACTTGTCCAAGAAAAATTAGAAAAAATTGACTTCTTCAAGACTATCGATCTCGCCTTTCTCGATCCCCCCTTCAATCAGGACAAAGAATATGCATCCTATTACGACAATTTAGACCCCGACGTCTATTGGGCTTGGATTACCGATGTCATCAAAAAAATTTTTGATCTCACCTCGGAGGGCGGGGCGATTTACTTCATGCAACGAGAAAAAAACGCGGAGTTCGTCCTTCGGAGTTTGCGGGAGACGGGCTGGACTCTCCAAAACCTGATTGTGTGGGAAAAACAGACTTCCGCCGTCCCTATTCGATATGGGTTCGGTAAGAGTTATCAAATCATCGCTTATGCCACAAGGGGGAAACCCCGAGTTTTCAATCGGCTGCGCTATGAACCCTCCCTCTTAGCTATCCATGAGTACCAACGCCCCGATGGCATCTTGGTGACGGACGTGTGGGATGATATTAAGGAACTAACTTCCGGTTACTACGCCGGCGATGAAGCCATTCGCACAAAGAATGGGGAATTTTTCACGAAAGACGGCGACCGCTTCCATAAACAACAATCCCCTATCCAATTACTCACCCGTATCATCCTCGCCTCTTCCCAAGTCGACGACCTTGTTTTGGACCCCTTTGCTGGGACTGGCGTTACTGGGGTCGTCGCCGAACAACTCCACCGCAATTCCCTCTTGATCGAAATCGATCCGGACAATTGCCGCCTCATCTCCGAACGCATCGTCCACCCCCGCCCCGCCGATAACATCCTGAAATTTTACTCCGATTATATCTTCACGAAACTCGGGGATTCGAATGATCCCGCCTTCCTTGCCCCGATCCAAGCCTTAAAGAAGGAACTACAGGAACTCCAGAAACAAATTGACGCCCCTCCCGAAAATCCCGCGGAACTTCCGAGCCTTCAATCGAAATTAACTAATCTGAAACTCGAATTAACCCATCTCGAAAATCAACGCATTCTCGACCAAATCTGGTTCGGCCACGAAAAACCTGTCAAAATCCCTCTGGATAGCCTCAAACGCGAACCTAAATTCAATCCTTCTCTCGCTTATCTGCTGCGGGAAACGATCCTTCTGATTCTCATCAATGACCTCGAGATTCCTAAAGCCCTCATTCAACAAGATTTCAAACTTTCTGGTCCGCACGGCACTTCTCGGTTCGATTTAGAAATTGGCACCCCTGATTTAAGCCTAATTATTAAACTCATTTATGCCCGCGATGTTAAAGAAGCTCGCTTCTGGATTTCACAAATTCCCTTTGAAGCAAACCTCATTTCCACTTCACATAAAAATGCCCTCTATCTCGCCGTGCTTTCGGGGTCCGCTTTCCTCAAATTCATCCCCAAACTTGCGGAAAAATCCACCGGCACTTTCCACCTCGCCAGCTTTCCCGGCTGGGAACCTGCCTTGAACCTCCCCTCGCTTAAATCCAAATTACTGGACCTCCCAGACCTCCTTTCCCGCCTAAAGACTCTTAATACGCCTTCTAAGAAAGGCGCTGTTACCGGAAAATTAGAAAAATTTTTATGATATCTGTATTGGTTTTGATGGATTGGAGTTTTGTAAATTATTTAAATGATTTCTAAAGAAGATGAAAATCCATTTTATATTTTTTTACTTCAATTCTGGATAAATCTTTAATAGCATAGTTTAATGCATCATCGGTTTCTTTTGCGATGATAATTCCCCTTACCTTTTGCCCCTTTTCTGCTAAATTCTCTTTAACCCAACCTATATATCTCAAAACTTGTCCCACCGTTGAATCACTTGTCTTTCCTCTCTTTAATTCAATAACCACAAAATCATTACTATCCTTGTCAATTGCTAAAAAGTCGATACTCCAAGGTCCTGCAGGAAATTGCCTTCCATCTTGTTCCTCTGTTGCATAAAGTTCTAGATTTGATCCCCACTTGATTTTTCCCCAATTTTGATACAAGAAATCTTCTAAAATAGATTCTAATGCGAAGTCAGACTGATTTTCAATATCCTCAGCAATAGTGAGTTTTTCAATTAAGCTTTTTTCCCCTATAATCGTTTTAAAATCACTTTCAGGAATTTGTCTAACCCCTCCTTGAAAATACGCTCCCCAGTTTACTTTATTTTCAATAAATTGTAATTGGGGCGCTAATTCTTTGGCTGATTGCCTCTTTTTCCAGATATCAATGTTTTCCAATAATACTCCATAATCTGGTGAAAAGAATGTTTTTTTATGACTATATTTTTCTTTTTGATCCTCATCTAAAGCAAAGGATTTTGAAGCTAATACGGCGGTCCCAACAAAAACCATTTGGGGTGATCCCATATAAAAAACTACTTTATCTCCTTTTTTCAAATTATTACGATTAGGCGTCTTCTCTGCTAATCCCCAAAATTCGTCTTTCATTATTTTCTTAAAGACTTTATCAGCCGTCCACCACTCTTCATTCAATTTCTGGTCCTTTATCACAAAGATATAGTAGTCCATTTTTCTATCCTCCATCTCAATTAATAATACCGTTAAAATAACAAAAACATTAACTTAAATAACTTTCAAGTTCTTTAAATAAAATCTGTTATGAAATCAACAATCAATATATAGCAATTTTATATGAAATATTTCATATAATAGCAATTTGGGCAATAAATGAAGAATTTAAATCGTTTTTAGCGGGTGGAGTAAGGATTGGAGCCTGAAATACATTTTGATTTAAAAGAAATAGGTAATATTGATAAAATAATTAATGATCAAGTAAAAGAATTAACGAAATTAAGAGAACTCGTAAGAGATTTAACATTTATCCCTGTGGATCCAGTAGGAATTTATACAACAGTAACATATAAATCTATAGATGGGGGAAAAATGGGAATTTATTTTGATCCGCTTAAATGCGATTTTATTATTATTGCAGATTCATCCGGAAATAAGTTAATGAAGTTTTTAATTCCCTTTAAAGCGTCTTTAACCCCTGATGATTTTCAATTCTTGAATGATTCTCCTGAGGTTAAAAAGTTCCTACAATTATTAAATTTGAATTCTATAACCGAAAGTTCAGAAATATTGACCAACCCGGAAATTGCAATGGAACTAATTGAATTCGCATGTATATTTGAAAGATTGACCAGAGAGAAAAGCGAACCGATACTCATAATGAAGGATGGATTATTAAGAACAAAGGCTTTAAAACATGAGCATATCCAAAGTCTAATTCCGGTGCTTGAAAATTCTAAGAAGCAGAAATTGGTAGGAGTCGCAAAGAGTTCTAAAATATTGGACTTAATTATTACTGCTCTCCATATTGAAAACAAGATACCCCAAGATTACACTGGATATATTGAAATTCCATTAGAAATTGAAAGCATTGCTTATAAATGGACTAAAAGAAGTCAAACAGCAAGAAAAGAAATTCTTCCATTAGAGTATGCATTCGGGAAATTATATATTGCAAAATTATCGAAAAAGAGCAACCTGCTTGTCACAATTGAAATTCCTCACGACAATAAAAATAACAGGGCAATTTATTCAAGGAGTGAGATCAATGAAATAATAGGCCATCTTATCAAAGATTCTTTGGTTTCGTATCCTATTCTAGGATACCCTCAAACGATAATGAGAGCGCATGAACGGGCCGCGAATTGGGGATTCACAGCATCAATATGGAAAGATAAAATCATTGACCGCTTTTTAAATGAAATTAAAGAAGAAAATGTAGGAAGACTAATTAAAGATGCCAATTTTTTAAGAGAATATGTCGATAAAGGAATTTTGGGAGGTTTCTAAGAAAATGAGTCAAGAACCAGGAGATACAATTGGAGTTTTTATTGGATTAGATAGCTCCTCGTACGAATATCTTGCAAGTATTATTACCCCTTTTCAGCAAGAATATATTCCTCGAATAGGGGGATTTATGCTGATTGATAATTTAGATGAATATATCGTCGCTCGTATTATGGATTATGTCCCTACCGGCGAGTTTATGTCTTCGATGGGGATGAAATGGCTCTCTGAAGTCGCCTTAACTCCGGACCTGATAGGACAAGATATAAAAACGAAAAAGGTGCGCTATCAAATAAAAATCAAACTCCTAGGGCGGTTAGATAAAGATCTAAAAGAATTTACTCCTGGAATTAGCCAAATTCCACACATTACCAGTAAAGTTATAGAGCCAACACCAAAAACCATTGAAATTATCTGTAACAAGGCACTCGCTGATATGGAAAAAGGTGTAAAAATTGGTAAATATTGGTTGAATCAAGATATTGATGTTCGTTTTAATTTGGAACAATTAATTGGAAAAAGGACTTTTATTTTCGCTCGAGCTGGCTATGGAAAAAGCAATCTGATGAAAATTCTGGCTTCTAACTGGAAAAATGGGTATGGAGGGCTTATTATATTTGATCCGGAAGGCGAGTATTCCATCACAGATAAAAATGGAAGCCCCGGGATCATGGATAAAATCCCTGCCATCCTTATCACGAATCGGAAAAAAGAAACCCAAGAACTTGGTTTCAACGTCTATACCGAATTAAAATTTGACCTGAGGGACTTTCTTCCCTCTTTCATAGTCCCCATTTTAGTTGCCGAAACAAAACATGAAAATATTTTTTTCCATAAGTTGATGGGGCTGTCCCAGACTAAATGGGCCAAGTTAGTAGATTATTTGGTTGAAAATGAATGGAATCCAAGTACTGAGGAAATATTACAAATTATGAATGTAAGTATTGATGATAAGACTAGTGCTCCTGCAATAACAAATAATATAGTTCTCCCAATTAAAAGACTTCATGATCCTAAATCTGCATTATTAAAAATTCTTGAGGATTCAATGAGGAAAGGGTATCCCGTTATAATCGATATTTCTTTACTTGATTCTCGCTCCGCCCTGCAATTATCCTCCATTATCGTAGGTCATTTCTTCAATAAAAATCAAAGAAAATTTACAGGAGGTACCGAAGAAATAAATAAGATTGTTTTTGTAATGGAAGAAGCCCAATCCGTCATTGGGGGCACAACCAACGTTTCTAAATTCATCGAATTAGCCAAAGAAGGCCGCAAATATCAACTGGGTGGAATTTTCATTACTCAACAACCTGGGAGTATCTCTAAAGAAATTCTTAGCCAGGGCGATAATTTCTTCGTTTTCCATCTCCTGAGCAAAGGCGATTTAAAAGCTCTCCAAGACGCCAACGCGCATTATTCCAATGATATATTAACCCAAGTTCTGAATGAACCGATTCGCGGCAAAGCCTATATGTGGACTTCAAATCAACCTTTCGTGCTGCCGATTAAAATTTTAAATTTTGAGGAGGAAACTGAAGCTAACAAATCCAAAGAAGTTCAATCAAGGACCGATTTATTGAACCCAATTTTAAAAGATATTTCAAAATTCGATTCTATAGAAATAAAACTCTTTCAAAAAGTAAAATCAATATTAACTAATAAGAATATAGACATAAACAATGAAATCACAAATTCTCCTGAAGAGCGTGAAATTACAAGAGAGATTTTCCGGAAATTGAGCCAAGAAGAGTTTGAATTCATTAATAAAGATGATGGAATCCAGAAAAACAGTAAAACTGATGAAGAATTTGCCTTGACTTTTCTTTACTTTCGGAAATTGATGTATAAAATGCGGCTGTACTTCTCAGATATGAAAGAAAAACCAGATGATTGTATGAGGGGTTAATTACTATTAAAAGTAGTAAACAAAAGAATTTGCTTTTATTTATTAAATTTTAAAACATTAATGAAATATATTGAAAAGAACCATATCTTTGAATAGAGATGCAACGGTAAAAAGTAAAAGTTGGGTTGGTATCAAATTACCTATTTAATTTGTATGAGGGATTCAATGGTAGATTTTGCAAAATTATTGGGAAAAAAGAAATTAGAAAAACTAATAGACCCTATTGAAATTTTTAATTATTTAGATAAAATAAGCGGGAAAGAGAAGCTTAGAGACTCTCAAAGAAATGTCTTAAAAGAATGGTATGCCAATAGGCATGATGACAGGGATATAATTGTAAAAATTCACACTGGACAAGGAAAAACACTAATTGGATTACTTATTCTCCAGTCACTATTGAATGAAGGAAAAGGACCTGTTTTATATATTTGTCCGCATGATTTTTTGGTCGCTCAAACTGTTGAAGATGCTAGAAGTTTCGGAATTGAGACTGTACAATTTTCGGATACCAGACCACCAAAAGAATTTTTAAATTCCGAGAAGATTTTAGTAACAAATTGTAATAAATTATTTAATGGCAAATCTGTTTTTGGGGTTGTAGGGTCGGGAAAGGAACCAATTTCTCTGGGAGGAATTGTCATAGATGATGCCCATACTTGCCTTGAGATAATAAGAGAAGCATTTTCTATTATTGTAGATAAAGGACAAGCGATTTATAAGGAATTATGGGGTCTTTTTAAGGATTCTCTGGAGAAGCAAGCTGCAGGAACCTGTTCCGATATTTCACAAGGCGATTCTAACTGTTTCATGGCTGTACCCTTTTGGACATGGCAAGATAGTCAAAGAGAAGTTTTAAGCATTTTACAAAAATATAAGGGCGAACAAGAATTACGATTTGTATGGGATCTTATAAAAGATAGGTTAGCGTATTGCATGAGTCTTTTTTCTGGGTCTCGGTTAGAAATAACGCCTTTAACACTTCCATTAGACCTTATCCCTTCCTTTAAAAATGCTAAGAAAAGAATTTTTTTATCAGCTACACTTACAGAAGATGCCTTTTTAGTCAGGGATTTTGGATTAGATAAAAAAAGTGTAGAATTGCCGTTAAGTCAAGGAGACGTTAGCTATAGCGGAGAAAGATTAATAATAATACCAACGCTTATTGATCCAGATCTCGGTAGGAAAAGGATGATTGGAATAGTGTCCTGGCTTGCCAAAGTTAATGGAAACTTCGGTGTATTCGCATTAGTTCCCTCAAATTATCATGCAAATGATTGGGAGAATGGGATAAAAACAGATGTAAGCAACCTTCAAGATGAAATTAGAGAATTAAAATCGAAAATCGATAATGGAAAGGCAAAAGAAGTCATTATTCTTGTTAATAAATATGATGGTATCGATTTACCAGACAATTTATGTAGGATTTTATGCATAGATTCCTTACCGTCATATAATTCATTGTTAAATAAATATATTCAGGATGTAAGACCGAATTCACAGGTAACTGTAAGTCAAATAGCTCAGCGGATCGAACAAGGAATGGGGCGGGGAATAAGAGGTATTAATGATTGGTGTATTGCATTTATTATAGGGGATTACCTTACAGAATTTTTTTCTTCAGATATTAAAAGACGTTATTTTTCTGAAGAAACTCAAATGCAAATTAAAATCGGTGAAGAACTTGCCCATGAAATGAAAGAAGAGGAAAAAATAACTCAAATAAAGACTAAAAATAAATTACAAACCATAATAGACTTAGTTTATCAATGTCTTAGAAGAAATCAAGGATGGAAAGAATTTTACAAACAAAAAATGGCGGAGATTAAACCTTCAAAATTTAATGAAAGATTTTTAGAAAATGCAATCAAGGAGCGTGAAGTAGCGAGTTTAATTCAGCAAAGAAGATATAATGAAGCAATGGATATACTTCAAAATCTTATAAATGATCCAGATTCTGTTAACAAAAGTTGGTATTTACAATTGGCGGGTATTTATGAATATCCATTTGATTCTTCCAAGGCAATTGAAAAACAGTTAAAAGCTTTTTCTATTAATGATAGATTATTCCGTCCTGATGTTGGAATTACATATAGAAAGTTATCCTCATCAAGAAAAACTCGAACCATCACAATAGTTGAATGGATTAAACAATTTGATAATAAAAATGCATTAATTCTGAAAGTCAATAATATACTTGGTCAATTAACATTTGAGTCTGACTCAAATTTATTTGAAGAGAATTTAATGGAGTTAGGTTCTGTATTAGGATTCTTAACTCAGAGACCCGAAAAAGCTACTGGTATAGGTCCCGATAATCTATGGCAAATTAGAGGAGATTATTTCTGGGTAATTGAATGCAAGAATAAGGTTTCCTTAGACAGAGCGGGGATTTCAAAAAGTGAAATAGGGCAATTAAGCAATAGTATTGGGTGGTTTAAGGATAAATATGGTGATACCAACTTTAAGCCTATTATAATTCATCCTGCAATTAAATTAATGCGAGATGCCTTTATTAGTGATCCAATATGGGGCGTAAATGTCGAAAAGCTTGAAAGTTTAAAAGAAAAAGTCAAAAGATTCTATCAATCCTTAGCCGATTTCATTCCTGATAAAATAACTGAAGCACTTATAAATCAAAAATTAGGGGAATTTCAATTAGATGAACAGGGACTTGAACGTGAATTTTTACAACGGATTAATGAGCAAATAGCTTTGAAATAAATTTACTGATTGAAACCGTATAATCAGTAGATTATTTTAGAATGTTGAATGTAAATATTTCCAACTTTTTATTGCAAAAATAAAATATTATACAGGAGAAAACAACGACTGTTTAAATAGAATAACTAAAATTGGAAGCCATCAGTATGATTTTTTTCTACTTAAAAGGACTTAAGATTAATAATAAAAAACATAATACTTCGTGAAATCACGGTTTCACGACCTTATTCTGTAATAATTATTAAATTTGTTCGTTTTTCAAATCCTAATTATTAAACCTTTTTTATTTTTCATTTAATCTTTTTTCAAGCAATATAATGCGTTCTTCAAGTTCATTAATTCGACTCCATGCATTCTGTAGGGAAGGGAAAGAGATAGAGCCGGCTGGTTCGCTAGAAAATAAATTTCGCATTTTTTCACGAAATTTGGTATCAGCGTATATATTTTTGGCTTTAGAAGATATATTTCCTCTGCTTCTTAATGCTGGTTCAAATACTTCAAAAGCTACGAGTACTGCTGCTTGAAGAGTTGCTTCATTATTAAATTCGGGATAAACCCACCACTCTAATTTTGTCACATAATCCGGATTAAGGCAAGTCGCAGAAGTACCTGTAGCGACGCTGCTATCGCGTCGAATTAGATGTTGTGAAATTCTATCCTTTAAACTCGTAGTAATTCCAACATAGGCAATATATAAGTTGGGGTCTTCACCTCCATACATTGCATATACCGCCGGAACATTTGGGACATCTGAAATATCAAAAACTCGGGTCTGATTTCCCATTATCATTCACCATTTTGCCACTATTTTTATGAAATTATTTTTTTCATTTTCTCAAAATATAAAGGAGTTCTGGATAAATGTACAAAAAGTAACACCCCTAAAAAAGGAATAGATTGATTTAATATTTAACCTAAATGTAATTCATTTCGCTCTATGCATGCAGAGCATTCTCCACACGGTATTTCATTTTTTGAAAAGCAAGATCTGGTTAATTTTAAATCAATATTTTCAAAATTATCTTTTAAAAATTTCAAGATTTCTTGTTTATCCCATCTTTTTTCAAGAAAAGGCGCATTGATATTAATTTTTCGGTTATTTCCCATTCTTTCTAATGCAACATTAACTTCTTTCTTTTTTTCTTCATAATAGGTTAAAGAAGTATCTGGAAAATTTTGATCCATTTCATCATCTACTGTGGAGCCTATAAAAACATTATTTGCATCAATGCAAAGTGCTAATCTCACCGCATTATTAATTAAATCACTATTTCGGAGAAAATGGGTAAATTTTACGTTCTTTTCTCCGAATTCTTTTTTCAATTCTAAAGGAGGGCTGATTATCTCAAAAATTCTAACCTCTTTTAATATGAATTTAGGGTAATTCTTTTTTATTTCAGAATAGAGCAAATCAACAGCCTTCTTTTCCCAAATATAGTTGTTTTGATGGCGGTTCAAAAATAATGGATAGACTTCATAATTTTGTTTTAAAGTCCAAAGAAGTAATCCTGTGCTATCAAACCCGCCACTCCATAATACAACTACTTTATACATTTGAATCACATTCTGGTATTTTAAATGAAGTTTAAAATTCCCTATATTATTTATAATGAATGTTTTAAAAATTAGATAGGTTAAAATAAATATTTTTAAAATAAAATATTTATAATTTCAGTTAATAAGCTCAAAATAGGGGATTTAATGGCCAGAAATGACGAAATTAATAGATTTCCCATAAAAAATACAACCTTTAAAAGTATTATCCTTGCAGGAAGCGCATTATTAATTGGAATTTATGTATTACTCTCTTTGATAATGTTTCCAACACCCTTTATTGGAGGATCAGGAACTTTAAATCTCGGATTAATAGGAACTCCTATTACTGGAATTCTTACTGCAACTTGGTTAATGAATTATTGTCATTCGGAGAAAGAGGGATTTCTTATTGCAGTTATGATAGGTGGCTTTGGAGGTTTAGTAGCAAGTTTCACGAGTCCTGCCAATTTTTGTGGCCTTTGGTTTATAATGCTTCCGCTAATGGGTGTTATTGGAACATTTTTAACTTTCAGAGGAGGAAAATATGCTATTGTACCCTTAGTTTGGGTCCTAATCATTGCCATTGGTATGTTTACTACATTCCAGCTGGTTCTTATAAACATCCCACACTTAATAGCACTTATTGCTGGCATTCTTGCAATAGTAAAAGTCCCGAATTATATAAAACAAGAAAAAATACAGTTGGGAATTCGGATACTTCTTGCCTGCGTTGTAGGTACTGTTGCAGAATGGTGCGCATTGAATATATTCGCAGCTTGGATACTTGAAATACCGCTTCCTGCATGGTATGGGATAATGCCTTTAGTATTCATTGAAAGAGGATTTAGCGTGGTAGGTGGCTTTATAATAGTATATAGTGTCCTTTTGGCTTTACAACATCAAAAAATTATAGAAATTACTAAAATCCCTTGATATTCTAGATTTATCCCAAAATCAATAAATTCAAACTATTGTTTCATTTCTATTATTCAAATATGTTTCAAGAGATTTGTAATATCTTGTTTTTCTTAATCGATTTCTTAAAAATTTCAATAAATTTGATTCTTCAAATGCTTTGTGAAATAATTTTTCCTCTTCTTTAAAAGTATATGCGTTATGTACGGCTCTATTACTGAAAGTATCTTTCTTTGAATTATCTAGAAAACCTTTTCGCTCTTTTAGAGATTTACCACTGCAAATGGGGCAATTACATGATTTTAATAGAGAATTTTCTTTTAATTTTGTCCTGCCACGATCACTTTTTGGCGCAATAAATCTATCACCTATTCCGGGGAGTTGTATAGCCCCATAAGCGGCTTTCATTCTCCAGCTCATTGAATCAACTGAATCAACACCTAAACCAAATAAAAAATGCATTGTTGTAGTCCCCCCTATTCCAAACGTATGCAAAAATGAATCTGGGAATTCTTTTCTAACAACTGAAATGATTTTTACCATAAAATCGATTGAATTAATATGATTTAATTTTGTAAGACTTGAAGATTTAATACTTCTAATTATGGGAACTAAACTACCTATACCTATAATCTGAGGATCAATAATTTCCTTTAATTCCTTACACGCTTTTTTTACTTCTTTGATAGTATATCCATGAATTACAGGCATTAATATAGTACCATTTGCATTATTAAGCATATAAATGGTATTATCTAAGGTCTTCTTCCACTTTTCAAATCTCATATCCAAATGTGATGGATTTAGAGGATGATCCAAAATAACTCCAATATCTGGCTCTGTCTGCTTATATATTTCTAGTATTTCATCAGGAGAAACCTTTACTCTTTTCTTATAGAGCTGAAATCCTCCAGAATCCATCATCACCAAGCCATCTGTTTTTAAAAATTTATGAATGGATTCAATAGCTATATTACCTTTAATTATTTCATATGCATTGACCATTATTGTATTAACATCAAAATACTCCCAAGGAAATAATCGGTTCTTCGTTAAACAACCTAACCATAAATTAGGCGTGTTTATCTTTTTATTTTTAATGGTTAATATACCCATCCGCGCATTTGTTTCTGAATCTTCCTTTATAATTTCAAATTTTAGCAATCAAAATCTCCTTTATCCCTTTCAAGATAAAATAAAACTCATCTCTTTGTTAGTTAAATAACTTTTTCTATTTGTTAGTAAAATCATTTAAAAAGATGAAATAATTTATTTTGCATTAATAAACCAGAAATTAACTTAATTTTAAGAATTAATCTTTCTATCCGTCCCTATAAGGAAGAAAAGAAGAGATAATTTGCCTAATTTTAGTTCAAATAAAAATTTCAAAATGTATTATGGAGATATTTTACAAATGATATCAAATGGTATATATTCTAAATAGCAAAGTTCAAATTATTTATAGAATCCCAATAAAATACAAAAATTATTTTTTATCCAATGAAAAAAATCGAAAAAATTTTAATTAAATGAGTTTAATACAGCTTTTGGAGGGTTTATGGATTGCAGGAATCCATCGGTGATTTACCGATTATTCAAAATCGATATTTATCGCATCCATATATTGCGGTGGAAGAACTCGCTAATAGTTATCTAAATGATTTAGACGATAAAAGGAAGTTCTTAATTAAGGATATAATTCGATGTATCGATTCAAGCGATTACAACTATTTAAGAAAATTTCAAAATAAGTTTTTCAGCAGTAAAATAACAGGGTCAAAGAAAGATTTAGCTAGCCAGATATCAAAAAATCTTTTAAAAGAAAATTTTAATTACGAAATTTTAAAAAAAATGCAATCTTTCTTTTTGGAAAACAAAGATAAAAATATAATTCTTCCTGAAGAGCGAAATTATGATGAAATTCTGGGTTTTAAATTAAACCACCATCATTTTAACCAAGCATTTAAATGGATTTTAAATAAATTTAAACCAAATCCCTCTAAAAATATAGCACTTTTTACCACGTGTTCATCTGTAAAACCCTATTATAATAGTCCTACATTTAAACCGGTTTTGAATTATTTAAAGGAGAATTTTAAAAAATTTTCAAATATTCACTGGTTAGTCATAAGTAATTCTTGTGCACCAATTCCTGAAGAATTACATGCGTCTTTCCCTTTTTATGCGTATGAAAGTGATTTAAGGAAATACACCAAAAAAGATTGTAATGAATATAAACTTCTAACAATAAATC
>Ga0315277_10002325_pt1 | contig 26574 bp, 21 predicted proteins | sample YL17G05_15_MG_FD_203695 | JGI IMG/M metagenome (GOLD analysis project Ga0315277, IMG submission 203695) | Sediment microbial communities from Yellowstone Lake, YNP, Wyoming, USA - YL17G05_15 | ecosystem: Environmental > Aquatic > Freshwater > Lake > Sediment | place: USA: Wyoming | collected... | reverse complement strand
CCATTCTCTACACATGCGATCACCAGTAGCGTTGTAAAAATAAAATGATTGATCGTTATAAGTCGGTTCATCTCCCTTTACGACATATTGAAAATTTCCACCCTCTAGATATTTAGTTTCATCTATTGGAAATAAGTTATAACAATCATCGATATCAATATTACCCTCAAACGTATTGTCTGTAGTTATTGACATATGAATAGAAGATTTTCCATCTTTAACTATGCTATTTTCTTGTAACGCCAACATTTTACTTGAAGTGTCATATTCATAACTTACTGTCCATTTATCTGGTGTTTCTATTCTATGATTAGCGTCTGTGTTATCCGTTAAACTCCAAGGATTTTCCAAAGAGGGATTACCTGCAATAACGTCCAAAGGATAGATATTATACAAAGTTCCATCATTATGGTATGAAGAAGAATCATGAGCAACCGTTCCTGAGCCTTCATTAAAAGACAAAGAATCAACTAAACTGTATAAGCACGAACCATCTGACTGACATGTTTGACCTGATGGACAACCACATTGAGAACATTTATTAATCAGTATCATATTGCTACAATATTGTGGTTGACTAGAAGAGCATTGACCAATAAGAGTGCCATCTGAACAAAAGCTAGACGTGTATTCTTTATTTATTTCACCTGCTGTCAAAGCTCTGTTCCAAACTTTAACTTCGTCTATGGTGCCGTTGAAATAATCACCCCAATTCATGCCGATGGTAAAGGTGCCAGCTGTATCATCCAGATCCGCATTGAGAATTTCACCTGTCTTAACAGCAACCCCATTGCGATATAAAATCACTTCTCCTGTTGACCTGTCATAAGTTGCAGCCACTTGTTGCCACTCATCCTCGTTTAGAACATCATCAGAAGATACTGTTTGAAGAGTGGGAGGGGTATCATTGTATAAACGAAGCTCTATAGGACCACCAGTGTCAGTATGAAGTTTGATCTTCCAATTACCCATCATACCTGACCATTTTAATTTATTTGGATATACCCAAGCAACAAGACTAAATTTACCAGTTGTATTTAAGCTATCAAAACTTGCCGAATCAGCAATATCAACATAATCATCATTTCCGTCAAAGCTTAGAGCAGAACCATAGGTTCCGCTAACCCAGATATGAGTGTCATTAACGTAAGTTGCACTGGCCGGTTCTTCAAAACTATAAGATGCTACTGGTCTTTGGACTGGTCTTGAGCTTTGCATCTCAGCTTGTATTTCTGTTGAATTTAATGCTCTGTCCCAGATTCTTACTTCGTCTATGGTGCCGTTAAAATTCTTTACACCAAGATATTTGCCTATGTATTCACTACCACTGTATATTTGATTTAAAGAATAAGTTGCACTACCTTTTAAATCACCATCAAAGTATATTTCATTCTGTGTCCCGTTAGAAGTGACTGCAATATAGTGCCAGTTATTATCATAATAATTAACATACGCGTATACTTCTCCGTACACCGTCCAACTTTGCCTATCATAGAAATCTATAGAGTCTGTATATACTCTGATAGTTTCATAACTACCAGCACCTGAATTTAAGTCAATATAAAATAGACTAGTTGAATTCTCAGAATTACCACCTTGGGAATTGGGTGTTTTAATCCACATACCAATAGAATGAGACATATTTGATTTTATTCCTATACTAGGAACTTCAACATAATCGTCCACACCATCAAACTGTAAAGCTTTTCCATATCTCCCAGAAGCCGTATGCAAATCTGTTGGTATTCCTCCTGAATAAGAAACTCCATTGTTAAAGGTCTCACCGTAATAAGTTCCATCATTATTATAACCAGATGAGTCACGGGCAATTATACCAGTCGCTTCGTTAAAATGAATATTGAGAACATTGTCAGGAGAAGTCGTGATAAGACTGAACGGATTGCTGCAAGAAGTCGAGTTCCAATTGGTTGGGCTTGAACTATCGTTAGCATAGACGCACCACTGAACTAACGTGCTTGGATTTGAGTTCAACGTCTTGGTGACATTGGACCAGCTATTGAACGGTCCTATGTATGATGTAGAGGCTACAGCATTATCGACATAGACGGCTTGCCGTGCGGCACAGGTGCTATCGCTTATTCCATCATATACCATGTTGCTGTTTCCAATCTGAGCCTGCGATGCGTTTACCTTCATGATGCCATTGACCCATAATGTCGCTATTCCATTGGTCACATCACGCATAATTTCTACGGAATACCACACACCAGTCGTCGGGTTGCTTGGTGAAGCTTCAGTATAAATGGTCGCAGGATAGCCTTTCCAAATTCTCAGTCTCCAATAAAGATTTCCGCCTGTTCTGTTTAAATCAACAAAAACTGAATTCCAAAAGTCATTAGATCCAATACCACTAATGGTTATATACTCATTATTGCTAGCTGGAAGAGTTTCAAATTTATAGTAGCTGCGATGATACATTATGGCCGATGGTTTCAGTCCGCTTTTAATATAATCAGATTGATCGTGAGCACTTATATTATAGAAATATGCATTATAAGTCCCAGTATATGTATTATTATTTTCCACGATAGCTCGACCACTCCCGCCTGTTCCGTTTTCGAAAGTTGTCCACTTGGAGAAATCACCAGATTCGTATCCATCAATAAATAATGCATTCCCGGTCTGGTTCTCGAAATCTCTCCATGTATCATTCTGCCATGCTCCACTGTTGTTGGTTCTGAAGATGTAACCAGATAAACCAGTATCGTCTGTCCAACTTAAACTAAACAGAATCGGTTTACCAGCAATAGTGTTGTTGATAAAGTTTAACCAATATTGAGGAGCCTGTTGAGAAACTTGAGAACCAATAGTGAGTGTGCGGGTTTCTGTCTTGTTGGCATTGCCTGCTGTATCAATAGCATACGCGTAATATTGATAAGTTCCGTTGTTAAGGTTGGTGAAGTTGTGATAAAGATTGTACAGACCGGAGTTGTAGGAAGCTTTTATCTCCTCTGGTGATAAGGCCCTATTGTAGATACGAACTTCATCGATTATGCCATTAAACGGATTAATCATCTGTCCCAATTCGGACCCAATATAAAGGTCGCCCGTGGTTGCCATCATTTGTCCTGTTTGTGGCGAACTCTCAACTAGTAAACCATTCACATACAATTTCATGTCGTTTTGGTCGTAAGTTGCTACTACATAATTCCACTGATTCAAAGGTATCACATTATCATAATCATATTGCCAAATCATTCCTGATGCCAAGTTAATTCCAAATTGTAAACCGACAAAAGTTGAACCGTCTGTATCTGTCATTAACTCATATTGTTTAGTTCCTGTCATGTAATAAGAGTCATAAGTACCCTTAAAAATTATTGCGCCCTCTAACATTTCTGATATGTTGACCCAAGCAGAAATTGTAATCCCATTATTCGGGTTCAGTTGATCTGCATTCGGAACGAAAATCCTAGTGTTCAACCCGCCATCAAAGCTTAATGCTTTTCCATACTTGCCAACAGTTATGTTGCTTGTTCCCAAACCGCCGCTGAATGTCCCAAAGTTGTTATAAGTAGAATTGTCATATACGCCAGTCGAATTGTACCAGTCCATTGACCAGTAGCCAACCAAGGAACGATTCCAATCGATGAAAGATGACGTGCTACTAGCGTCTGTAATAGAGACATTTACATAGGACCAGTTCCTGTTGGTGGCAAATCCGTCGTTGTCGGTCGGACTGACGAACTGAATTTGCAGAGGAGGCGTCCATGTAGTCGGAAAACTGAAGATGTCGCTTGTGTTCCATTTACCAGAGGTATCGTTCGCATAGACCTGCCATCTTATCGTGCAACCAATAGTTGAGTTTATTGTCTTAATCACGCTCGACCAGTTTGATAAACCAGTCATGGGCACCCAAGAAGTGTCATTGGTAAATGAACCTGTGCAGTTATCGAAGCTAAACATATAGCCGCTCATTCCAACAGTGTCAGTCCATCTTAGACTGAACAGAGTCGGCTGGCCTGCGATAGTATTGTTGACAAATTTGTTAAACCATGAGAGCTTAGGTTTTTCTTGGTAAGGAAACTCTGTCTCTGTATTCATTTCATTTGTTTTCAGACTAAAATCAAAATAATTTTGATTATCAGGATAACACTTGTCACCGACATAATCGCTGCTAACTGCTATGCAGTCAACATAAAGGTCAGGAGTTCCACCCACAGCATTAGCCCCGCCAAAATTGTATTGGTTAATTAATTTACCTTTACCTCCGCTGACGATTGCTTGATTGAAAATCTCCAATTGCCCATCATACCAGGTTTTCAATACTGAGTTCGTGCCATTTTCCAGCCAATACAACTCAAAATAGTGCCATTCGCCATTACCGATGCCGATGGCCGGGGAAACCCAAGGACCAGAAAGAGAGGAATAAACTATCAGTTTGTATGCTCCATTATCATTCTTCAAGCCCAAACCTAAAATCTGGTTGCTGTTTTCATACAAGTCCATAAAATAGTATATATTCGGGCTTGAAGGCAATGTTTTAAAGTTCACATAGGTTCTTACATAGACCTCACTTACTCCAGATAAATTTTTAGTAACGTTTTCAATACCATTAGAATAAAGGCTGTTGAAACCGTTGTATACGGTGCCATTTAATATCTGTGGAGTTCCGTACACGCTAGACCAATCGCTAAAGTCGCCTGTCTCGAAACCGTTTGAAAAAAATATGAACTTGCTATCGAAATCTATTCCCCTTTTTAACAATTCCTGTTTGAAAAAGTTCTTTGTAAAATTTATGTCCTTCACTATCTTATTCATGTCCCCGTTGTTGCTGTAATTAGAAGTGTTAAGAGTCTGAATGAAACTGTCCTTTATGTTCTGAATATAAGATAACTCTTGATGCTCTTCAACTCCGCTCAGCCTTATGTCGCTGAATCCTGTCATATACTGAAAGGTTAGAACAATAACATAAATTATTATCACGCTCGAGATAATGAAAAACTGTGCTTTCATCGTTTCACTTTATGGACTTGGCAGACGTTTTAGCACCGCAAGCCTCGCATTTTAAGAAGTCTATCCTGTCTTCCTTTGTGAGTTTTGTGTCCGGTCTTCCGCACTCCTTGCAGATGACGTATTCCCTCACGTATGACTCTAACTTCTTCTGTATCAAGCTCTGCGGTATTTTAGACTGCAAATTAGCTCTGCTACCGTCGAAATTAGCCGGCGTTGCCAACTCTTTTGTTAGGAATTTTAACAGATGTTTCGGGTCCCTTCTCAAGGTCTCACATATCTGAGAGAAATTCTTGATTATGGTTTGGTTGCCTTGGATAGCGGTTTCTACAGTAGGAACTTCAAACCTATCCGAATATTTTGCTGTCTGTGGCAGTTTTTCATACGCCTTGTTCAACAATTCTTCATAGTTCATTCTGTTCACTAAATTAATATTATTTCGATGTTTATATAAGTCTAAAGTTCAGAGTTTGGTCAGGAGTTAAGGCTTTGTTAAAAATTCTTACCGAATCTACCGTACCATTAATGAAGCCCCAGTCACCTGCACCAAGTATTGCTAAATCCCCATAACAAGTCCCAGAACTACCACAACTACCTTTACCAGTAGGTATAGTTCCCATATTGTTTGTAACCGAATTTATCAATGAACCATCTATATAGATATTCATGTTATTGGTTCCAACATCTTTGTCGTAACTTGCCAAGATATGATACCATCTATTTGGTGTATTCAAAGGTGATCCATAGGCCTGAATGTTATGAGTAGCAGTATTTTTCATGAACCCAAAAATTACTTCTTTAGAAGCATTTTCAAACGACAAGTCTATTGCAATGTTGTTATCATCTACTCCATCTCTATATATAAATCTTGGATAATCTCCTGAAGTTTGATGTATTGTACTCAATTTAACCCATAGTTCAACAGTAATAGCATCACTAACGTCTAGGCTAGTTGAATAAGGAACGAGTACATTATCACCAATATAATTACCAGAAATTGCATCACACTTTAAAGCTTTCCCAAACTTACCATCAACCCATTGAGGGCAAAGCCCACCTGAACAAATATCGAAATGAACAGCTTGCCCTAGCGACCTTATCAAAATCCCATCATTATGATAACCAGAAGAGTCGTATGTTATGTTCCCTGAACCTTCGTCAAAGTCTAAAGCCAATATGCAAGAGTCTGGCACTTTTGACTCGAATAAAGCAGAAGTCTCGAAATTTGGATTGGTTATTCTTAGAGTATGTTGTCCTATGGATAAAGCCGAGGCTCCTTGCAAACTTAATGTTCCTGTTTTTCCTGCATCTATAGAGGCAGGGTCTAAACTAAAAGAAAAACGATTATCGTCAATGTAAACATTTAAACTATCGTTGGTAACTAATCCTGTGCCGCAGTTCCTAATGAAAAATTTGTTTTGAGTTGCCTCCTCTATTCTCATGCATGAGGACAAAGTCTCTAAACTTCTTTGCGTTCTAGCACCTCCTGCCTGGCTAACCTGCCAATAGTAGACGCTCAGATAGAACCAGAGCATCAGACCTATGGAGACCACTATGCAAGCGACAATGATTATAGTTATTAAATCTACGGCACCCTTCATAAGAATTATTTGTCTGCACGTATTATAATTATTTTACGCTGCTAGGTTATGCTATCCTATTTTCTTGATTTTGCCTGCAACAGGCTCAAAGCAGACGCCGCTCTCCAACAAGTCCTGTATAGAGAAGTCAACGTCATTCTCAGGTAAACCAGACTTTGTCAGAATCTCCTGATAATCCGCACCTTCGCCCTTATCCAACTTCTCAATGAGATTCAGAATCTTACTCTTGATTTCAGCAGAGCTGATGACCTTTTCTTCGGTCGTGTTCTCTATTATCTCCTGAGCTTCCAAGATTCCTTCAGCATCCTCCAGGCCCATAAATTGTTTAACAGCTGTTTTCAACTCGTTCAAATCAGAGGTCTGCTTCTGTAGCTCTTTTATCTTCTTTATGTTTTCTCTCTGATCCCTGAATATCTTCTCCAATTCCAACAGCCTCAGTGTCTCGAAATTGGGATCCACCTTCTTGAATATCTCCGGTATAACGTAAATCTCTCCGTTATACTCCCTTATCTTACCGAAGACGTCTACAAAGTCACCTTCTCCGAAACCATCAAATAACTTGATGTTGACAAAGGTTTTGCATCTAATCGTATCAGTAGAATCGTCCAAGGTTATCGTTGAGTATCTCTCGTCAGGACTTATGAACTTGTCAACTATCAAACCTATTATTCTTACCCTAGACAATCTTCTTCCCAAGTTGGTTAATATATAGCTGCTCTCGAAACCGCTCTTTCTCACAAAGGTCCCGTTGACTATCTCGCCAATCGATGCCTTTTTTGCTGTTATTCTCTTTATTTCCATGGAATCACTTTTCTAGTTCTATAACATAAAATCCATATTTTTTAATGTCAGATTCAGAATTAAATCTTTTCATATCCTTAGGTACCTTCAAAATGAGACCAACCTTGAACTTCAATTCTCTGCCTGTATATTTTTTTGTTTTGGGGTTCCACTCCTTCAAAATTATTTTGTCTCCTTTTTTGATTTTGAAGTCTGCTAATCTGACATCAAAATGTTTTTTATTGCTTTTAACTTTTTCAAACAAAACCGGCCATGTTTTCTTTTCTATAACACTCATTTAATCACTTTATGCTCTCCAAATAGTTTAATTTCGGTTCGAATATGGAGCCCTCGGACTTTAATCTTCTTAATAAATCTTCTGTAGTCTCAGCTTTTAATCCTTGATCCTCTGCCGCTGCTATTATCTCTTCCTTCGGAACAGGCTTGCCAATCTTCTTCTCAAGCTCGTCAATTATGTCCAGTATAATATGTATCTTGCTTCTCTGCGAAGCGGAGACGCCCTCTGTCCTGTCAATGTCTATCTTGCCAGTCTCATAATCATAACCCAGCTGTTGTATCGAGAACCTCATTATGTTTATCGCTCTCTCAGCATCCTTCATCTCTACCTTCTCAGAAAGCCTTATCTTGGCAGCTGCCTCTGCCAGTCTCATCAAACCTTCGTTCTGCCTCAGTGTTATCGCGACTGTCTCCTCTCCTGAGTAGAGGCTTCTCATGTCAAGGTAAAAATTCTTTAATCTCTCGGCCGCCTCCCTGGTCATCTCAGGTTTACTATTCTTCCTAGCGTAAGCTATGTATTTTCTCAAGAACTCTGGAGCTATCAAAGGTTCTACCAGACTCGGTTTCAATCTCGTCTCTAATATGTGTGTGGCTAGTTTCTCGTCTTTTTCCTTGTCAGGAACATCCTTCAGAGCGAATTTCAAATCAAACCTGCTCAACAGCGTATCTGGTATGTCTACCTGTTCTGCTATTGATTTGAATGGGTCGAACCTGAAGAATTTAGGATTAGAACCTGCTAGCACAGAGACCTGAGCTGGTAACGTCGCGACAATGGAAGCCTTCGCGATGCTAATCTGTTGTTGTTCTAGTCCTTCGTGCATTGCAATCTGGTCGTCCTTGGACATCTTGTCAAATTCATCAACACATAAAATTCCCTTATTCGCCAGAATCATTGCGCCAGCTTCAAGCATCCAGCCTCCGCCAAACTCCTCGTCCTTGACAACTGTCGCGGTGTTGTGAACAATTAAACCATTAGCAATAAAGCTATGTTCGCCTTCAACAGTAAGATCATAAACATATTCCGAATCAGAATCAATAACTTTTATTTCATTAACTTTATCTATAAAAATATCAGAGTTAGCCAGTTTTTCCAGCTGTAACAAATTTTCTGAAGTTCCTCTTTCTTTCATTTTGCTAACAAACTTCTGTAACATCTTTCTCGTGGGAGCTCTGGAAAAATTTTCATAACTATAACATTTATAGCCCAATAAGTCTTTTATAGACATTTTCAATTCTTTTCTGGTTAGTTTTAATAATTCGGATACATCGGGTATAAGATCGATATTACTGTGAGATTTTTTTATCGAATTTACAATGTTTTCTAGATTTTTCGATTTCCTGCCAAGTCTAAAGCCTATATTCTCCTTGAATTTTTTCAAATTATCCAAACTCTTAATCTCCAAAACATACTTTACGTCAGAACTAACCTTCCTTCCCCTTATAAACGACACGGATTTTCCGCGCTTTCTCATCTTGGATAAAATACCGAAACGCAAAAGAAGAATTTGTATTCCAGTAATAAACTCTTTGCTCGAGCTGGTCAAGTCTACATAAGACGCACCCCTCTTTCTTTTTATTGAAGAACCGTCGGTATCAAAAATTCCTTGCAAGTAGGGTCTGATAAGTTTGTTGGGAAGTTTTGATAGCTCTTCCGCAATTTTTAGTCTGTGAGATTTTTCGCCGTATGGAATTCCAAACTTGAGAAATATGTTTCCAATGATTTTTGAATTTATGTTGTAATACGGTATTTTTTCTGGGTGCTTGTAATAGTGGGGGTTCAAATCGAACTGAACTTTACATATACTCCTGAAGCTCTCCAAGAGTTCTGCTGAAGCGGAATGCAGCTTTATTGAAAATCCACCATAGTCTGTCTTGCTTACGCTGCCGTCTCCTGCTATCAAACCCATTAAATATAGCAAGTCTTCGGTAAGATTTTTCGACAGTGTAATCACATGACCATTATATTGCATAAGCCTCATTTTATCAGGCAGCATGCCTTCCAAGTTCAAAGAAAGCCCTTCGCATAATCTATCCAGCATAAGCAGAGTAGGCGAATGCCCACCGCTTCTCCAAGAATGGTACAATGAGTTTTCATTAATATCACATTCTTTGGCAAAATTTCTTATAGTAGAATTCTCTTTAATTCTGATTATCAACTCGTTGACTATCTCACTAGCGTTGATTAGATGAGCCGTCTTGTCCAAGAAATTAAAGACGGAAACTTCGGATTCTTTAGGTTCAAACACTATTTCTCTTGGAACAGCTATGAAATCCCCTTCTTTTACTTCGTTTGCCTTTTTCCAATTAATAAAGCCATTCTGCAAAACAGGTAATGGATTTTCCAGAGTAACCTCAATCTCCCTTCCTGTCCTTGTCCTGATTTTAATAAGTTTTTCAGGAGACTTTATCTTCCAGTATTGAGATATGTTCAACGGTTTTATTTTAAGATTCTTGGGATCGAATGCCAAAATTCTTTTCGAGGTCGGATTCTCTGCGACTTTGATTCCATTTCCAACATCTATTTCTCCCTTTGATAATTCATCCTCAACCATCTTACCGATTTCTCTAAAACTACCATCTTCCAGTAAAATCAAGCTGTTCGGAGACACGCAAAGACCAGCTGCAGTCGCTCCCTTGCCCCCGACATACTTGCCCCTAGGAATTATTCCTGATATTAATTTTAATAATTGGCTCTTGCCAGTATTGTGAACGATAATTCCATTGGCTACAAACCTGTGATAATTAGGCACTTCAACATCAAAAACATCCTGGGGGGAATCGTTGTTTATTTTTACAATCTTCTCACTTCTTTCTTTGTGAACTCGATGAACATGAGATTTTGCATATTCAACTGCTTTTTCTAGTTTAGAAATTTTCTTTTGACTTACAAAGCCTATGTTTTTTGAGAATTTTGTTATTGATTCGGAACGCCTAATCATCAGCGAACCGCTTGGTTTGCTTATAACCTTGCGACCTTTTATTTTTACCATTCTTTTTTTGTTTTCCCAGAGAATTCTTGAATGAATGCCAAACCTTAGCAGCAATAATTGAACATCCCTCAAAAGTTCAATGTTATTAGACCTCAAGCTAACTGATGTGCGTCCGCGTCCTTTAGAGAAAACGCTGCCATCGCCCTCGTAAAGCCACCTTAAGAATGAGGCCACTACAGAGTCTCTTGATTGGAATACAAGGTTAGGCACTCTTTTCTCCTTTAAAAATGAAAGTAGCTTGGCCAAATGGGTACGGTTGACTTCGTAGTACATAATCTTTTCACTAGCACGCTTATGCTCATAAGAACTAACAGGTACGCCAAAACATTTTTCAAGTTGGTTTATAATTTTCGGAGCTATGTCCAGCTCGTCCTTATTTATTACAAAGCCTACGCTTCTTTTTCTTATCCAGCCATCTGCAATTATATAACCGAAAATACCTGCCAGGTTTTCATCAAGAACTTTCGGAATTTTTATATGCCAGCTTTTATGATAATAGCTAAAATCTGTCCATTTGGTATCAACAAAACGTTTCTTCCTACATTCTATTTTCGATATAGTACAAACTCTATCGTTTATTTTTATCTCATCTAATCTTTTCCATATCCTCTCCATATCTTTTAGCACTAGCATGGGTTGATTGCAAGTTCCTTTTATGCTTTTGCCTGTCTCAGTTACTATTTCTATAATCGGCTGGCTTTTGAAAAAATGAAACTTCGTTGCCTTGCCAACTTTCCTTCCCATGCCCATGTGCAAGTTGTAATTTATGTCCTCCAGATGTTTGGTACCCATTTCTCCAATCTTAATGATAGTTCCATCAGACATAACAACTCTTTCATCAGCAATCAGACAACTAGGATCGCCGATCAACAATATGTGGATATCCCCTCTAATTCTGGTATTGTCAGGAAGATGATGGGGAACTCCACCAAACAATTGAAGCATAACTGCCTCTTTAATCTCATTCATACCATAAATAGAAGGAGCGATGGAAGAAACTATCTTATTGTATATTTCTGGGTCCTGAGAATATTCTTTAATCTTTTCCTCGTCCTGGGGAGTTATCACAACTTCTTCCCATTCCATTTCCGTAGGTTCCACGTAATTAGCTTCAACATAGATGTCCATTTGCGTCCTGAGTTTTCCTTTTATGAATTTTTTTGTTTCCTTGACAATGCAATTTATCTTAAGCCTGTTTCCAGGGTCTGTTTTCCTTTGCATCTCAGGAACAGTCAAATCACCTTTCAGATACACTGGAACCTCTCCTGGCCTTTCTCCTGTCACTATTTCGAATGGTTCCTCAATGAATATCCACCTGGCATCGAAAAGTCTTCTGTCAATCAAAACAAAACCGCCTTTTCTACCGCATTCAGGATTCTCGCAAATGACAGGCGGTTGCAGGAATCTCTCCGTCTGCTCGATCTCCATTTTTTGTCTGCACTCAGGACACTGATAAATAGCAATATCAAACTCAGGTTTAACTTCTGATGCTCTTCTGACAACACCATCCAAACAGACGAACTTACCTATGTGCTCTGACCTCAGACTCCTTATTCTCAGGTTGAATTTTTCAGGCAGATTCTTGAATCTCGGTTCTATTTTTATATTCTCTCCCAACAAATCTGTGTTCAGGATAGACTCTCTGGCGGCCTTTATCATATCTTCAGGATTGCTCAAAAGCTTGTCTGCTAAATCTGGTTTGAACTTGTCCAACAAAGAAAAATCAACTATGATGGATTTCTTTCCGGCCATAGCTGCCGCTTCCATTTCCGTTAGGTAGTATTGCCTAAAAAATTCTTCAAACTCTTCTACTTCCATAAAAAACAATCAACTTGACTTTATATTCTTTAATTTCTTGTCCGCCTTTGACACTACTCTCTTCACATCATTAATACTTCTTCCACCAGTACAAATTATTTTACCACTACCGAAAAGAAGGAATGTAACTCTTGGGTCGTCTATTCTATAAACTAGGCCTGGGAACTGCTCTGGTTCGTACTCTACGCCGTCTAGATTGGCAACTAGTTTTTCAAGTTTTACAGCAACACCCAAAGAAGTTGATGCAACAACGTTTTCTATCTTTATTCTAAAACTCATTAACACCCCTCTGCGTATAAATTAATGAACTTAAAAATATTTAAATAATATTCTATTGGCACTCCTCTGCTTCCGATGGAGAATTTAAGCCATAAAATTATAATATTGGTATGAATTTGGTGGCTTTGTTCTCTGGAAGCATCGAGAGCGTTCTAGCATTGCTAAAAGCCGAGGAAAAGGGTCATGAGATAAAGTATTTGGCTGCTGTTCATAACAAAGATGGCACAAGCTATTTGTATCAGACCACTAACATCGGTTTGACGCTGATGCAATCCCAAGTGATTAAAATACAATTGGTCTCAAAGGAGACTAGTAAAGATGAAGGAGAAGATTTGAGAGTTCTGTTGAGCGGATTGTGTTGTGAAGGCGTTGTTTGCGGACTCGTCAAAAACAAAAAAGAGAGAAGGGTCATAAAAAAGGTATGCAAAGAATTGAATCTGAAGCTATTAACGCCCCTCTGGGATTTGGAAAAGCATGAGTTGCTTGATGAGATTGTAAAAAATAAGTTAGAAGCAATAATAACCGCGATAACTGACTTGGATGAAACGTGGCTAGGAAGAATGATTGATCAGAAAGCTGTAGAAGAGTTGAAATCAAAGGATTGCGATATTTTTTCTGAGAGCGGCAAGTTCGAAGCCATAGTTCTGGACTGCCCCGATTTCCAGAGAAGCATCAGGATAACCAAGAGCAGCAAGGCTTGGAACAACGAAACTAAAATGGGTAGGCTAATCATAGAAGACGCTATTATGGTTAACAGACCAGAGGAACAAAAAATTTATAATAACTAATCATATTAATAATATGGTCTATTCAGAAACGATAAAAGTAAAGATAAAATCCCAGGAGTTCTTTGATATAACAGGAAAAGTCGAGGAAATTGTGAGAAGTGCAGAAGATGAGGAAGACATAGAAGACGGCATCTGTAACGTCTTTGTTGTAGGGTCAACAGCAGCAGTGATGATAAACGAGAACCATCCTATGCTCCTAGAAGACTTTAGAAGAACTTTGGAGAAGATTTCAGGGTCAAAGGAAATCTACCAGCACGTGGAGAACGCTTATTCTCACATAAGGTCGATGCTGATTGGAAGCAGCCAGTCCATACCAATAAAAGAAGGTAAGATGGTGCTCGGGACATGGCAGAACATAATGATAGCCAACTTTGACACAGAAGAAAGAGAGAGAGAAATCATCATAACAGTTGTGGGAGACTAATTTTCAGAAACAAAACAGTGATAAAAAATGAAAAGTAAAGCTAGCCTTATTGACATAGAGAAGATTTTTGACATAGAAAACGAACCCATGCCAAAAGGAGCATGGTGGTGGTGGTTCTGGTTGTTCTTTTTCGATAACCCTAAGAATCCTGAAAAGCCGAGGCAATTAATGATGTTGTGGTCTACAAAGAACACAAGAGAAATTGATTGCAACGGTGTCAGGCTCAAAATAAAACCCTTTAAAGACAGGAGAAACCTCTGCGGTGCAGTTGCCGCATGGTATTTTGACGGAGAAAATATGAATCATAACCTTATCCTTGAACAGTGCAACATAAATTTATCGAACAAAGGAATTTATTCGGACTCCTCCACGCCTACCTGTTTCTATGTGGACAAGGATAAAAATATTGTAAAAATCGGAGATGATTTCGAATTCATTGCAGAAATAAAGAATAAGCACGAATTCATAAAGCCGACCTATCAGTCAAGCACCTACATAGGTGATAAGGGGTACTCTATGATAAAATTGAACCATCTTAAGTTTAGTGGAAGAATAAAGAACAAACCGATACATGGGAGCGCCTATTTTCAGCGCATATTCTTGAACGTGCCTCCACCTAACTGGTACTGGGGAATATTCCACTTTGAAAACGGTGGTGTTTTAAGCTATTTCAACCCGCATTTACTTGGAAAATCTCTTAAGAAGGACATAACATTCTTTGATGGAGAAGAAATGCACAAATTCAGCGATATGAGTGTGAGCAGGAGCGGCGAGAGCACACCTACCTTTACCATAACAGGAGAAAACAAACAAGAAAAAATAAAGTTTGTTGTAAATTCTTATTCTCACTCTTCATGGACTTTCAAGAAAAAACTTCTTAAAATAATTCCAAATAAATTGACCTACAACGAGTATCCTGCGGTTATTTCTGGCCTGAAGCTTACGAACAGAGAAACGGGAAAGAATATTCCTCTATCTCTAGGCAGTTCAGTAGGCAATGCGGAACACACAACAGGATTTTTGCTTTGATCTTACACTAGCGAAATTTCATATAAGTTAGTTTCTTATAATTATAATAGAAATATAATCTGTGAAATTATGCCAAGCATCTACATAGAATCTTATGGTTGTTCTGCATCCCAGTGCGAAGCTGAGATAATGGCCGGTCTTTTGGAAGCAGCTGGTTTTGACATCATCAAAAATGAGAAGTATGCCGACCTGATAATAGTCGTGACCTGTTATGTAAAATCTCCCACTGAAAATAGGATTCTTTTCAGAATAAAGCAATTAAGAGACGCTTATCCTGATAAGAAAATGATTATAGCAGGATGCATGCCTGAAGGAATGTACAGAAATATAGTTGATATTGTTCCTAAAGCCAGTCTGGTAAGCACTCACCACGTAAAAGAAATTGCAAACGCTGTTAAAAAAACTTTAGAAGGAAAGAGAGTGGAATATCTGGGAAACTCTGAAGAAGTAAAATTATGCCTGCCAAAAATAAGAAAGAACCCTGTGATAGACATAGTTCCTATCTCAAGCGGTTGTAATTCTTCCTGTGCTTATTGTTGCGTCAGATTTGCAAAGGGAAAGCTATTCTCGTATCCAAAAGAAATGATAATAAAGGAAATAGAGAACTCGATAAAGCAAGGCTGCAAAGAAGTCTGGCTAACATCCCAGGACAGTGCATCTTACGGTTTGGACGAGGGCAGATCAAGACTGCCAGAACTATTGAAAGACGTTTCTAACATACAAGGAAAGTTTTTTGTCAGAATAGGAATGATGAATCCCAAGAACGTTCTGCCAATGCTTCAAGACTTGATAAGTTCTTATCAGAGCAATAAGATATACAAGTTCTTACACTTACCTATTCAGTCCGGAGATGATAATATCCTAGAGAAGATGAACAGAGGTTATAATGTAGAGGATTTCTTAAAAATTGTAAAAGAATTTAGAAAGAATATTGATTTCACTCTGTGGACAGACGTCATAGTAGGCTTCCCTGAAGAAACAGAAGAACAATTTGAGAACACTATCAAGATTATAAGGGAAATAAGGCCTGACTGGACCAACGTATCGAAGTTCGGTCTAAGGCCAAAGACACTAGCAAAGAATCTCAAGCAAGTGAATCCAAAAACAATAAGCAAGAGGAGCGAGATAATGTCAGATATAGTAAGGAAAATATCGCTCGAGAAGAACAAGGGATGGATAGGATGGAAAGGAGACGTTCTTATATCAAAGAAGGGAAAGGAACCTGGTCAATGGCTAGGAAGGAACTTTGCCTACAAGCTTGTGTTGGTCGAGAGCAAGGAAAACCTCCTGGGAAAGCTAGCCAAGGCAGAAGTAAAGGAAACTGACTTTTCCCACCTAATAGCTATCCTCGCCTGAAAGATGACAATCTTTATATTCAAGTAAATTCCTATTTTTAAAAGTGAATTTATGAATATCAAAATGTATTTAATAGGCGGAATAATCTATGTGATTCTAGCGATAATCCTAGGTTTTATATTCGGAATGGTACAAGTTCTTAGCTTCTTGACACCATTCGCACTTTTGATTTCAGCTCTTATAGCAGGTATTTACGTTGGTCGTAAATCACAAACACCAATGAGAGGAGCAATAGATGGTATAATAGCAGGTATAATAGGCGGCATAATAGCAGGAATAATAGCAGGCTTTATACCAATGCCAACCTCAACCGGAGTCTCACTCCTTGATATGATCGCAACAACACTTGGTGCAACCATAGGAAGCTATATCACTTTTATAGCAGGTTTCGGATTTTTCATAGGTGCAGGAATCATCCTAGGAGCAATCGGTGGATTCATAGGTAAGAAACTCAAGAAATAGAAATCTTTGAAATTAGAACCTGGCAGTCATTTATAGCTTTTGTTATATTTTTTTCTATTTATTTTACTGTGACGCTCTTCGCAAGATTTCTAGGTTTGTCAGGATTGAAACCTCTTAACAAGGCTAGCTGGTAGGCAAGAATCTGTATTGGTATTATCTGGCAAATGGAGTTGGCTTCCTCTGACTCCCTCACTTTGATAAAGAAATCAAACAACTCGTTGTTCTTAGGGCCTATACCTATTATGTAGGCTCCTCTTGCCTTTAGCTCAGTGGCATTGCTCAGTATTTCTTTCTCTATCTTTTCAGAAGTGAAGACTATACAAGGCGTCCCCTTTTCAATCAATGCTATTGTCCCGTGTTTTAGTTCGCCACCAGCAAAGCCTTCCGCGTGAATGTAGGATACTTCTTTTATCTTCAGGGCTGCCTCCAAAGCTGTTGGATACTGAAAACTCCTGCCGATACTATAGAGATGCTCTTTGTTCTTTAGGCTGACTGCTAGCTTTCTTATATGGTCTCTGGTATTGGCTGAGGTTAGATAATAAATATAATTTATCAGGTCTTTCAGTTTTTTCTTTCCCTCATCGTATTTGCCAGCAATCGCATAAGCCAAGAGGGTTAGTATCGCTAACTGGGAGGTGTAAGTTTTTGTTGACAGAACGCATATCTCGGGCCCTGAATTCATCATCAAGGACCTATGGGACTCCCTTGCCAGTGAGGATCCCATTACGTTCACTATTGAAATCACTTTTGCTCCCTTATACTTTGCGGTTCTGATAGCCCCTAAAACATCTGCGGTCTCCCCTGATTGAGAAACTGCCATGACCAGGCTTTCTGGTATGATAAAATCCTTGAAATTGGAGAACTCGGAGGCTAGACAGACGTTTACGTGCATCTTGGCTATCGACGAGAACTTGTAAGAGGCAGACAAACAGGCATGAAACGATGAACCGCAACCAACGAGATATATTCCTCTCGCCTTCTTCATCAGTTCTGCAACTTCCTTTATCGTTCTTTCGTCCTGTTCGATCGCTTTCTCTATAGTGTCTGTCTGTTCTGTTATTTCCTTGAGCATGAAGTGTTCGAAGTTTCCTTTCTTTACTTGCTCTAGTTTCCATTCAACGGTGTTAATAGGTCTTTTCACAAACGAGTTCTCTTTCAGGTTGAATATTCTTATTTTATTGTCTATTATCGCTATGTCAGTTTCCTCCAAGTAAATCACATTCTTTGTGTACTCTAAGAACGCGGGTATGTCAGATGCTATGAAATATTCCTTGTCGCCGACCCCTATGACTAATGGTGAATCTTTTCTTGCGCCAATCAACTTTTTCTCATTCTCGTTCAAAACAGCGATCGCATAGCTTCCCTCTAATTTTTTTAGAGTTAGTTTGACAGAATCCTCAAAGCTGTTGCTCCTCATAAAATATTCAATCATGTTCGGTATAACTTCAGTGTCCGTCTCGCTGTAAAATTTAAAACCTTTCGATGCAAGAAACCTTTTTAGCTCCTGATAGTTCTCGATTATGCCGTTGTGAACGACGGCTATCTTCTTGTTGTTTGAGAAGTGAGGGTGAGCATTCTCTTTCGTTACCTCACCATGGGTTGCCCAGCGCGTGTGAGCTATCCCTATGTTTCCCTTCAAGTCTAGAAAGTTCAATTTGGAATGAATCTCTTCTATCTTTCCTATATCCTTTTTTAAAATGATTCCGCCATTGATGACAGCCATTCCAGCAGAATCATAACCTCTGTATTCCAAACGTCGTAGGCCTTCGAGAAGAATAGGCGCCGTTTCCCTTTCCCCTATGTAACCCATTATGCCGCACATTCTATAGACTATGTCATACGATAGATATAAATATTATTAAAAATACTATAATAGTACTAAAAAATATTTCATAGTGGTTGTATGGCATGGATTGTTGAACAGAAGAACGGCAAGACTTTTAGCATGGCAACAAAGATTCTGGAACCAAAACAACTAAAAGTTGCTCTATCGCCTTTGGCTTGGAAGATTCTTGGGATATTAACAGAAAAGCCAAGCTACCCTAAAGAGATTGGCACCAAGTTAAAGGTAAACGAACAAAAAATATATTATCATATAAGGAACTTGGAAAGGGTTGGCCTCATAGAAAAGATAAAGGAGGAAAAGAAGCAAGGAGCTCTGGCAAAGTTCTACACTCTGACGGATTATGCCTTCACACTTGTTTTGAAACCGTTGGAAGAGTCACAGAAGGTTTTCCAGCTGAAAAAGGAATACAAGAACTTCTTGGAACCATTCATAAATGATGGCAAGCTGGACGCGCTAATTATTTTGGGCAGCCCTGAACCGCATGGCGTAGCAAAGGCAAGAGCAAAGGACGGTTTGTTCGCCACAGATTTAGGACTGTTCTTTGGGACGTTCCTTAACTATAGGCCTGAGTTGTTCACAAAGTTAGACACGGAAGTCAAGGAAAACGACTTTAAGAATAATTTGATTTTGATTGGCGGGCCTGGAGTGAATTTTGTAACAGCTAGAGTTAATACAAAGCTGCCGATAAAGTTTGAGAAGATAAAGGATCAGGGCAACTATTATTCTGGCTTTCATTCCAACGTCTCTGGCAAGAACTATTACGAGGAAGGTTATGGAATAATTGTGAAGACAAAGAATCCTTTTGACAAGAATAAAGATATCCTAGTCATAGCTGGCAGGAGAATGGCTGGCACAAGGGCTGCTATACTGGCGTTCTTGCAGAAGTTTGACGAAATCTGCAAAGGTAACTCTTATGACTCCAAAGTCTATGCAAGAATCGTAGAAGGGATTGACAAGGACAATGACGGAGTGATTGATTCTGTAGAATTTCTAGAGTGATTAAGTTTTAGGTTGCGAAGAGTAGCTGTTATAAATTTTCATCAGCTCTCTGTTTACTAGATTATAGTTCTTTTCTATTTTTGTTTCTCCCCACCAAGCCCTGAGATTAACCAGATTAAAAGTTTTCATGCTTTCTACGAGATTATGAGCATCCTCGACAAAAACGTTTTCAACGCTTATCTTGGGAGCAAGTTCCTTTAGTCTGCAAAAATATTCATTTTTCGGTTCTTTGAATTTTTCTTCAAGATTCTTCATCGATTCCTTTTCTTTGGAAATGGTGTTTCTTCTGAAAAAGGCTGAAGCAATGTCAAAGAACCCGAACGTTCCTCCGGTACTGGCCAACACGGTGGAAGCTGTAGAACTTGTAAAAAAAGAAGCTGGTATCATGACGAATGGGGCAGCGTGCATAGCAATCATTCCCCCGGCGGATATTTTCTGATCACGATCCTTGCTTTTATCGAAAGGGTTTAACCAGTACGTGAGTTTATTCCTGTTTATTGTTTCAGAGCTTTCTTTAAGGCTTTCTTCGAGGTCTTCCTTAGTCCCGTATCCCAAGTTTAAAATTTCATCTTGAAGGTCTTGTCTCAATTTTTCTGTGTCGTCGTTTCTCTTGTAAGTGAGGCAGGTTATTTTGCACTCATCGGGGCTCTTGAAAACGTCAGACACAGAAACCAAATCCTTGAATTGATATTCTGTCTTGTTGGTGTCCCATACGTCAACAAGCCCGTAAGACAGTATGCTTTTGCCTTCCATAGAACAATATGAGACAGTAAAATTTAAATCCTTTAGTTTTTATTGGCAAAACTCTTCAGAAACCCCAGTGATTCTGCTCGAGTGTTATTGTGAGCAGTTGAGGTCACCGAGGCTCCCCGAGCTGCTACTGGTTTTATGTGGGAGTTGTATGATGTTAGAATGAGTTGGACTAGTTGGTTTTAATTCTTTGTTTTCTGAATAATCTAGATATGATGAATAAAGAGAAATCTGATAAAACTGACTATGAGACGGTTCAAAAAACAGCTATGGAATTATCTAATCAAGCTATGGCAATGGCTTTAGGTTTTAGGTATGTTGATGTTTATACACGCACAAAACTTTATACCTCTCTTTCTGACTTCTTCATAAAAATGATGATAGACCAAAATATACCTTCAGACTTATTCAAGGAATATGCTGAGAAAGCACTAAAACTAGCTTCAATTGACGTAGCCCAAGCTTTAGGTTTTAGGTATGTTGATGTGACTACTAGTGCAAATATATTTTTAGAAAAATTGGAATTTCATTTGAAAAACATAACAAAAAGTGGAGGACAAACAAAAAAGGTTATAATAGAGGAGAAGCGAATAGAAAAAATCTTTCCAGAGCAACTTATCAAAGACTTGGGAAAGGATTTCACTACCGAGATATCTGACTTGAAACTGAATTACGGAGTAAGTGGAACTTGCACAGCTTTTTTATTACGAAAAATACTAGAAAAATTAATATTCATCGCATTTTTTAAGAATAACCTAACAAATAAACTGAAAGACGAGAATGGCAATTTTGTCGGCTTGAAAACTATGATTAATTTAGCTACTACAAATAGTGTTCAGGGAAAACCTTTCTTGATGCCTAAAACTGCAAATGAAATCGAGGGTATCAAATTCTTAGGAGACGCCTCAGCACACAACCCACTTACGAACGTAGATATGGAAACAATAATTCCACAAATGCCCTTTATTATAACCGCATATGAAGAGTTATCTAAAAAGCTCTGACTCCTAGGTTGCCGAAAGTTTCACCAGGTCAAAATTGGGATTTGCGATTTTGGTTAGAAGGGTTTAAATCTTTTTGCTTCTTATTAATTTAATAGCGATTATATGGCAATTAGATTTGTTAGAAATGAATACAAAAAAGGTAAAAATGTTGATAATACAGTTGTCGTTGGATATAAAGGTAAGGATGATGAGAAAGTTTCTTATACTTTACTTGATGACAGTCCAGATTCTCATAAATTTTTAACTCAACACGGCATTTTTCCCATAGTGGTTTCTGTTAGTAGAGTTAAGCTTCAGCAAAAAAAGAAAGGCCTAATCCCTGCATTGGAAAGCTTGGAAATATATTCTACTGATGAGTTGAAAGAAATGGTAGAAGAAACTATGAAGAAAACTAGAGAAAGGTTTGAGAAAGAAGGACGTCTTGAAGATTATGAAAATAGCGAATATACAATTAAGCAAGAATTATTTGAAGCTTACAAAATGTTTAATATAGCTTTCGGAAGACAAAATCCGAAAACTAATAACCAAACTTGCTAAAAACAAGGCAAAATCAACCATTTTCTGCCCAATTTCTAACACCCTCCAAGCAATCTGCATTCCGAGTTATACCGGTATTTATATGGTGTTATATGAAAATAACCTAATATAACATCCGGATAGTCTGATGCTTAGAAAACAGGTCGTTTTTGGTCAAATTTTGATGGAAAATTGGGTGTTTTTTGATATGTTTTTATGTTGGGATTTCTAAATTAGAAGTATGAAGAAGAAATACTGGTGGATTATTAGTATTGTTTTTATAGTAATCATTCTATATTTAATGATAGTCATATTTGCTCCGGAATCTTGGAGAAATCCATTTTCTTCAAAATATTCACAGAGTATACAAAACGAATGGAAAAATTGTATAGAAGACAAAGATTGTTCTTTGGTTTATCCATCTTGTTGTTATGACTTTGGTTCTCTTTCTCTCAATAATGAGGGTAAAGAGGCAATAGAAAACTGGAAAACATGGAATTGTATAAATGCTCACTGCCCACTTCTATCAATGCATTTACCTTTAGTAGACCCTGAAGCAATCTGTTCAAATAACATATGTTCTATAAAATATAATGTAAATTCTATCTTTTGTAACCGATACTGTCTCTTATTCGAATGTAATCGTAATGAAATAAGTGAAGACGATAAAAATAAAACAGTTCAAGAAATTCAAAATGAATTAGAAAAAGTAAATATATCATTTGAAGAAGCTAAGAATCAGTGCAACTGTCCTGAGTATTGCTTATGGAATGTGAAAGTCGAAACATGTGCATCTTTACAAAATTCACCTAATCTTTGTAAACCTTCAACAAACTCTATACTTGTGAAAGGTTTTGATGCTAACAAAGATGGAAATATAGATAATAAAGATACGCTGTTTGAATTATGTAAAAATTACTTTAACAAAACTACAGATTTAGAATGTAAAGATTTTTGTGATTGTTAATGACCAAAACTCTCAAACAATTCCTAAAGCCAGACTGGAGAAAGATTTTGATGTTTATTATTCTGCTTGTTTTCTCGGTAATAATAATTCCTATTATAAATGCGCGCTTTGGTCTTTATACTTTTAGTATAGGATTTCCCCTATATTTTTATTCTTGTACTTTTCTCGTTGAGTTAGGACCATCATGCACCTTTGCGGGTTATACTTATATAATAATTGACGTTTTGATATGGTATTTTCTTTCTTGCTTCATAACATGGATTTACGATAAGTTTAGAGGTAAAAAGAAATGAAGAAGAAATACTATTGGATTGCTGGAGTTATTGTAATAATTTGTTTAATATTTATAATGATTATCACTTCAAATCTAAGTCCTTCTCCTTCTTATTGGAGTTATCCATATTCTATACAAAATGAGTGGAAAATTTGTAATGAAGATAATGATTGTTCTTTAGCCGATACAGGTTGTTGTATTGGTTGTGGTTATTCTAATCTCTCTCTCAATAGAGTTGGTATAAAAACAATAGAAGATTGGAAATCATTTAATTGCAAGGATGTACTTTGCCCCCAAGTTGATTGCCGTGCACCTATAACAATTCCAAAACCAATTTGTTTGAACAACATATGCTCTGTGAAATACAATTTAGATTATGAAAGCTTTTGTGGAAGTTATTGTAGAGATTTTGAATGTTATGATAGTAATTCTTCAAGTTTTGATTATGAAAAAGAATACCTAAAAGATGAATTGAAAAAAACAAATGTAACGTTTGAAGAAGCTAAAAGTCACTGTTATAAATGTGCTGAATCTTGTCCATATCCTAATCCTGAAGATTTTCGTGCTGAAATTGGTATAATTATCTTAGGTGAAACGCAAAGAATACCAAGTTATATAGGAATTACAAATAGGTCAAAAATAGCTAAATTATATACATTAAGTCAAGGTGAAGGAGAAGCTGTGGGTCATATCTATAAAAGCATTGAAGGAGGTGCTACTTTAGGAGAATTTTTTGATGCGTGGGACAAAAACTTTAACAGTACTTGTATATTTAATTATTGTAATAATAAAGACCATAAAATGAAAATGGAAGTTTGTAGTGGTTGTATGGGAGGATGGACAAGTGATAAAGAAAATTTTGAATATGAAAATTACGTTATTAAAAAATATGATGTTATTACGATTACATATTTGTAAAATGAAATGAAATCAAAACTAGTTGATGTATGGGATAAATGAAATTATCATATGGAAACAACTCAAGATTTAACTAATTAATTAGTTAACTTATTCATTAATAGTCGTTCTCGCTGTTAAAGCTAAATTCTTGTTTCTAACATACCCCTAACGATTCACCGTTTTTGGTAAAGGTTAGGTGGGTATTAGCTTTCTGGCTGAACCGGTATTTATAGGTTGCTAGATGATTTTCTATAGGTTATATGAAAATAACACCATCCTTATACCGGTATAACTCCATCTGATGGGGTGTTAGAGAATGACCGAAAAGAGGTTGTTTTTGCCTTGAATTTGTTGGTTTTTATGGAGTTTAGATGTGAATAGATAATATTTATATATTTGAATATGTGAATATGATAGAATGATTGAAAAGACACTAAAAGCACTTTCTGACCCAACAAGGTTGAAGATTGTAGAGGTCCTTGAAGAAGGAGAGGTTTGTGCTTGCAAGTTTACCACTATTACAAAAAAAGCCCAGCCAACTGTCTCTCAGCATCTGAAAATTCTTGAGAATGCTGGCGTAATAAAGTCAAGAAAAGAAGGTAAAAATGTCATGTACAGCGTAGTTGACAAAAAGGTATTTGACTTGATTAAAGTTGCCAGGGAGATTAGCAAAAGGTGATAAAATGTCTGAAAAAATAATCATAAGGTTGTTTGTAGAAAACAAGTGTTCTTGTGGTGGTGGTTGCGGTCCTGACCCGAACATTGAGTCGTTCAGCAATGTCGTTGAGAAGCTGGCAAAAAAGCTGGGCAAGGAAAACTTTGAATTCGAGGTATACAAAGACGTCAATCTCAAGAGCTTTCCCTTTTTGCGTGAAGCCGCCAAGTCCAAACTCATGTTTCCTATAGTATCACTTGATGAAAAAATATTCTGTCAAGGCAAGATTCCATCCTCAAATGAACTGGAAAAAGAAGTTGCAAAAATGTTGGGTAAGGTGCTGAAATGAGCTGTGACTGCGGTTCTGGAGGAACGTGTGCTGTTTCTTCTCCAGTAGCGAAAAAAGTAGACGAGGAGCAGAGGATTAACAAGCTGAGGCAGTATGTGATTTTTGGAGTAGTGATATTTCTCTTCATAATCAGATGGTTCGATATTGTAGATTCCATTGGAGGGGTTGATGTAGCATTCCTTGCCATAATCATAGGTGCGGCACCGATTTACAGCAGGGCGCTCAACTCACTGCTGAAGAAGAAACTCAACACGGATGTTTTGATAGGAATTGCGATTGCTGCCGCATTGGCAGTGCCAGCAGCACACTCTGCGAACGCAGAATGGCTCGGTCCAGTATTGAACCGTCTTCTCTCAAGTAGTTTCTTCCCAGCAGGTTCTGTGATAATCATAATGCAGACAATTGAAACACTTCAGATATTCACCTTGGTGAAAATGAAGAACGCGGTAGACCAGTTGATTGCACTCGCACCAAAAAAGGCACGCATCAAGCGAAAGCTGATAGAAGAAGAGGTGGACATATCAACAGTCAAGGTAGGTGATTTGCTGATAGTCAAGAATGGAGAGGCCATCCCAGTTGACGGAGTCGTCACAGAAGGAAGTTGTTCTGTCAACGAATCTACAATCACCGGCGAGAGCATGCCAGTCGATAAAATCGTAGGCAGCAATGTCATAGGCAGCACCATATGCGAACTTGGTTCGTTTGAAATGAAGGCTACGAAGGTAGGAGAAGACACGACCCTTTCACACGTCATAAGGATGGTGCAGGATGCACAGAACAAGAAACCAGAGGTGCAGAAATATGCTGATAAGGTAGCGACCGTGTTCATCCCGACAATTTTGGTAATTGCCGCTGTAGTTTTCATTATCACCCGAGACCCAGTTAAGACTGCAGCTGTCCTGCTTGTCGCATGCCCATGTGCACTCAGCATGGCCACTCCTGCTGCAGTGATTGCAGGCATAGGCAATGGTGCACGCAAGGGAATAATGATAAAAGGCGGCACTTACTTGGAAGCAGCATCAGACATAAACTGCATGGTTTTTGACAAGACAGGCACACTTACATATGGAAAGCCCACAGTAACCGAGGTTCATCCATTCCATGGAATGACTGCAGAGAAGCTAATATATTATACAGCAAGTGCTGAAAGAATGTCCGAACATGTGATTTCCGCATGCATTATTGAAGAGGCAAAAAAACGCAAAATAAAACTATCCGACGCTAAATCCTTCAAAGTATTTACAGGCAAAGGTGTATCCGCAACAGTAGAAGGAAAGGAGGTGCTTGTAGGCAACCGCAAGCTTCTTGACAAATACGGGATAAACATACCAAACGATGCAAAGAAAGAGATTGAAGAACGCAGCAAGGAAGGGAAGACAGTCCTAATTTCAGTTGTCGACAAGAAAGTTGTTGGGATAATTTCAGTGGCGGATGTGCTCAAGGACAATGCACGTGCCTCTATTAATCAATTGCGTAATTTGGGCATTAAGAAAATAATGCTTATTTCAGGTGACAA
>Ga0315277_10002324_pt1 | contig 26579 bp, 31 predicted proteins | sample YL17G05_15_MG_FD_203695 | JGI IMG/M metagenome (GOLD analysis project Ga0315277, IMG submission 203695) | Sediment microbial communities from Yellowstone Lake, YNP, Wyoming, USA - YL17G05_15 | ecosystem: Environmental > Aquatic > Freshwater > Lake > Sediment | place: USA: Wyoming | collected... | reverse complement strand
TTGCTTGTGATGGTCCACGCCGATAAAATACAACTGCGCACCTCCTTATGAGATTTTGGCCAGACGAGTAATCTATCACATCATTACCCGTCAGGGAGGTGCGTTTCGCAATCATGCTACCTCTTTAAACTTTGCCCTTAGAGGTAAAATATTTTGCTCTAAATTTCAGGGCCACGTTGACCAGGCCGATCATGACCGGCACCTCAGTTAATGCAACTTCTCGACGTGATCTTTGAGATGGCCCGCCAGGTAAGCCTGCACGGCATCGTCTATGTTGGTTACATCCGTTACCACAGGGCGGATACCGGCCTGTTTTATACTCTCATATGCCCCGGCTCCCATCCCCCGCGCCAAGAGCACCTGGCAATCGGCGATGCTGCCGGCCATCAGCTCGTGTCGGCTCTTGGCGGACGGGTCAAAGCCATGACCACGCCGGTCGGCACCGTGGGATTCTTCAGCGTGTGGCTCGCTTGCAAACTGGGTATGCCCCATCTTATCGCGAGTCTCACGCGCAACAATTTTCCCGTCTTCAACGGTAACAATTACATAGAACGGGGCGCGACCAAAGTGCTGGCTAATGGTTACGCCGTCTTCTGATACAGCTGCGATTTTCATCGATCGACTCCTCTTTTGGGAATTACAGCTCACAGAGGATTATCCTCCTCCAGTATGGCCTTGACGATCAGGTCTTTTGCCCTTTTCACGTCATCCATAGATACGTTTTCCATCAATCCTTTCATGTTCTGACCGATGTCTTCATGGAGAGCCTTCTTCTTCATCCCGATGTCTCTCACCAACACTATGCTCTTCGTCACCTTGAAACCAGCTTGCTCCGTAATCTTCCGACTGCATTCGAATGGACAGCCATCCACGGCCACAACCTTTTTGGCGGCTTTGGTCTTTCCCATGACCGGGGCAACGTTCAGGGGCAATGCTCCCAGACAGCCGATGGCCACTCTTTCCAGCCCCAACTCCTTCACCGCTTCGAGGCTGCCCAAGGCACTGGTAATGCCCGTATTGGACAAACCGCCGAAACATGAAAAGATGATGTTCTCGTGAGTCTTCATTCCCTCTTGCCAATGTTTTTCTTCGGCCATCTTTATTTCTCCTTTCTCTCTGTGGAGTTAAGTTATAGAAAAAATTCGCTCTCTCAAGTCAGGACCGGCCTGGCGTTGTCGGAAACCGGCCCCGTCGTCTTCCCCGGCCTGCCGGGCAAGATCAGATAGGCGCAGGGCAGGAACGCCAGCGTCATGAAAATACTGAACACCAATCCGCCGATGACTGCCACCGCCATGGGCACCAGCATGTCTCCGCCCTCGCCGATGTTCAGCGCGAGAGGCAAAAGCCCGAAAATGCTAGTCGTCAGCGTCATGAGGATCGGTCGCAGTCGGACGGAGGAGGCCTCGATGATCGCCTCTTTCAGGGACCGTCCTTGAGCGCGGAGTTCGTTGATGAATTGGACCAGAACTACGCCGTGGTTGACCTCGTTTCCGGCTAGGATGATCACGCCGATAAACACGGTGGCGCCGATCGGGAGTTTCGCGAGAAGAAGCGCTACGGCCATGCCGATCAACGTCAATGGGACGCGGACCATGATTAGAAAGGGCTGGACGAACGACTCGAACTGAATGGCCAGCACGACGTAGGCGAAAAAGAGGGCAAAGAACAACACGAGACCCAGGCTGCGGCGGTTCTCGGCCATCATCTGGGCTTGTCCCCCGAAGCCGATCTCCACTCCCGAAGGCCGCTCCATCGCGTCCACAACGACCCTGGCCCGGGCTGTCGCCTCTCCGACGCTCACGCCTGCCGAGTCAGCCCGGACGATGACCTCTTTCGCCTGGTCCTCGCGGACGATCTCTACGGGCCCCGTGGCCCGTTCAACCGAGGCCACGTCGCGCAGCATGATGGGCGTGCCGTTCCGCTGGGCGATCACGAGACCTTCCAGGTCCTCCTTGCCGGCGATCCGGGCTTCCGGGACCATGACGCGGATGGGATAGTACTCACTGCCCTCCCGGTACTGGGTCGCCACCTCGCCCCGCACCAGGTTGCGAAGAGTGAGCGCCACCTCCTGCACCTCCACCCCCATCGCCGAGGACCGGGCGCGGTCCACATAAACGCGGTACTCCGGCTTGGTCAAGTCCATGGACAGATTCACGTTGCCGAGGCCCGGCGTCCCGCGAAGAGCTTCGGCCGCGTCCCGGGCGAACGCGAAGAGGGTCTGGATGTCATCGCCTTTGACCTTGACTTCCACTTCCTGCGTCCCAATCTGCCGGATGCCCTTAACCTTCATCTGCATGACGTTGACCCGTCCTCCCGGCGCGGGAACCTGACGGGCGAGGGGGCCAATTTTCTTGACGAACGCCGCCGTGGAGATTTTCCTCCGCCTCTTCGGGACAAGCTGGATGTCCACCTCTCCTTCATAAGCGATCTCGAGCGTGGCGAGTCCCCACACCCGGCCTCCGGCGAGGCTGAAGACGCTATCGATCTCCGGCAACCCCTGAATCTTCTCCTCGATGGCGGCCTGGATCCGGTCCATCTCGACGACCGAAGTCCCCGCGGGCATTAAAACCTTGACCATGACCCGGCCGTCGTCAACTTTGGGGAGGAGTTCAGATCCCACCCGGCCGAGCATAACGAGGCTCATCACAAAAAGGAGAAGCGCCGCCGCGATCACAAGGTACGGCACCCTAAGCAAACGGCTGAGCCAGCGCTTATACACGCCGGACAACCGTTCCATCAGACGTTCCATGACGGCGGCGCCCCGCCGACCCGAGGTGTGAACTCCGAAGAGACGAGCGGCCGAGGGGGTCACGGTCAAGGCCGTCACGAGGGATACGATGAGGATGCCGGCTACGACGAAGACGAGCTCACGGAAGAGCAGCGCCGTCAAGCCCGGAACGAGAAGAAACGGCAGGAACAGCGACAGAAACGTCAGTGTCGCCGCCAGGACGGCTCCGGCGACCTGCCGGGTCCCTTCCAGGGGCGCGTCGGCCGCCTCGCCTCCCTCGGTCCTGCGCGTGATGTTCTCCACCACGACGATCGAGTTGTCGATGACCACCCCCATGGCCACCACCAGCCCGCCGAGAGAGAAAATATTGAGTGAAAATCCGGCGATTTTCATGAGGAAAAAGTTGGCGAGCACGGTGAGGGGCAGGGCGACGAGCATGACGGCCACCTGGCGGAACCGTCCCAAGAACGCGTAGACCACCAGGATGACGAGGACCGCGGCGATCAAAGCGGAATCCCGGACGCTCTTGATGGCCGCCATGATATAATCGGCCTGGTTCTCGACAACCCCGAAATGGATGTCCGCGGGAATGATGTCGCGCAGCTCTTCGAGCCGCCGGTTCACCGCCCGGGCGACCTCGACGGTGTTGGCCTCGGCCTGCTTGAGCATGGCCAACTTGACGCAGGGGCCCCCGTTGAAACGCGTGATGACCCGCGCCTCCTCATGACTGTCTTCGACGGTGGCCACGTCGCGAACATAAACGATTCGGCCGCCGAGGCCGCGGGCCACGGCGACGTTGCGGATCTCGTCGAGATTCTCGAACTCACCCATCGTCCGGGCGATGATTTCCCGTGTCTCGACGGTGACCCGCCCGGCGAACGTTTCGAGGTTGGACAGCTGCAACGCTTTGCCGACCTGTGCGGGCGTCAAGCCCATACCGCGCAGGCGGTCGGGATCGAGATGGATCCGGATCTCCCGCTTCAGTCCTCCGACAATCTCCGCGCCGGCCGTTCCTTCCACCGTCGTCAACCGGTCTTGGAGCCAGTTGTCGGCCCAGTCCCGGAGCCAAACGAGGCTGCGCTCGGGGGAGGAAAGCGTTACCTCCATGACAGGGAGCTGCGAAGGATCGGCCTTCATGATGATCGGCGGGTCCATGTCCTTGGGCAGCTCCCGCGTGACGCGGCCGTAGGCGGCCATCACGTCCTGGTAGGCGACATCCACGTTCGTGCCGTAGCGAAAATTGACGAGAAGGGTATACATTCCCTCCGTGGCGGTGGACTCCAGGTAGTCCAGGCGGTCGACAGTCGCCATGACCCGCTCCAGGGGGTCGGCGATGTTGGTATCAATTTCCTCCGGTGTGGCGCCCCGCCAGTAGATGTGGATCTTTACCATCGGGTAGGTGATGTCGGGGAGATAATCCACGGGAAGGGTCAAGAGTCCGAAAACGCCCAGCGTGAAAACTGCGACCACGAGGACGGCCACGGCGACGGGGCGGGACAGGGCGGTCTGCGTGATATTCATTAGCTTAATCCTGCTGGCTTTTTCGTCGCTCCGCCGGACGCGGGCGGCTTCGGACCTTTCCCTGAAAAGGTCACCGCGACGCCATCCTTGAGCTTCTCGAATCCCTGAAGGACGATTTTATCCCCTTCCTGAACGCCATCCGTGAGCTCGACCCACCCGCCTCCTTCAAGCCCGGTCGTTACCTTGCGCTGCCGCGCGATATCCCCTTCCACGACGAATACAGTTCGGCTGCCGTCGGGACGGATTCCCACGGCTTCGGCAGGAGCGGCGAGGACGTTATGCCGCTCGGCAAGGACGAAAGTCGCTCGTACCAGCATCCCCGGCAGCCAGCGGATGCCACAGCTTCCGGGTTCGGGCACGACCTCGACGTCCGCGGTCCGGGTGGCCGGGTCGATTTGGGGACGGATCCGCTTGATGAGGCCCTCGCAACCGCCGGCGCCGGCTTCCGCATCCGAAAGGAGCCTGACGTGATGGCCTTCGGCGAGGCGGCCAAGGGCGATCTCGGAAACAGGGACGAGTGCGTGGAGCGTCCGCGAAGCCACGGTGAGCAGCGGGGTTCCGTTTTTCACGACGTCCCCCAGCTCGATGTTGCGTTCGAGGATGTAGCCGTCATAAGGCGCCTTGACCTCGGTATCCGAAAGTTGGGCTTCCAGGCCGGATATTCTCGCCCGGGCCCGCGCCTCGGCCGCTTCGAGGCGCAGAACGGAGGTTTCCGATTTCTCCAGGCGTTCCTTGCCGATCCCTTGGCGCTCAAACAGGGCGCGGTCCCTTTCCAGAACGCGCCGCGCGTCCTCCAGCTCCGCTTGAGCCGCGAGCCGGTCGGCGCGCGCTTCTTCGAGCGCCGCGGCAAGACGTGAGGGGTCAATGCGGACGAGGACCTGTCCGCTCCGAACGGGATCGCCCTCGCGGCCCCCGAGATAAATCACTTCTCCGTCCACCTGGGCGGCGAGGCGGGCGGCCTGGTCCGGCTCGACGCTCCCGGTCAGCGTCAGAGAAGACTGGACCGTACGGCGGGCGATCTCTCTCGCTGCAACGGCAACGGCCGGCTTAGCAGGCGGTTCAGCACGGCGCTTGCAGGCCGTTATCGCCGCCACGGCGGCCAAACACAGGATTGTCAGGAAACGCGTCGGTTCTTTCATCACGGGGTATCCTTATTCTCGTCAAGCATCTTCTCCAGGTCGCGTCCCGCCGCGCGCGCAAGCGCTACCGCGGAAAAGGCGATGTCGTGCCGTGCCTGGGCGAGGGCCAGCTCGGCCTCCAGCTGCGCCGTCTGGGCGTCCAGCAGGTCGTTGATCGTGCCGCGGCCCAGCTCATAGTTCGCGCGCTCGATGGAGAATGCCTGCCGCGCCTGTTCCACCCCCTTGAGAGCGACCCTCTCCCGGTCGCGCGCTTCGGCCAGAGCAGCCGCTTCCCGGCGGATTTCTTCCGCGACTATTAGGGCGCCTGCCCGTTCACGCTCCCGCGCTTCGTTCAAGAAGCCCTGGGCCTGGCCCTCTCGGGCCTTGATCTCTCCGCCAGTCCACAGCGGGAACTTTAGAGTCAACCCACCGGTCACGAATTCCTGGTGGCCGGGGACGATTCCCCCGGAAAATGGGACTACGGAGCGGGCAGTCCAGCGTCCAAAGACATCCAGGCTCGGCCAACGTTCAGCGTTGACCAAGGCCAGTTCCGCCCGGCGCCTGGCCGTCTCCTGCCGCAGGGCGGCGAGTTCCGGACGGAGGGCGGCCGCTTCATCCACGAGCCGGTCGACCTCGACAACTCCCGGTTGCGGCAGGGAAGGAATGTCGCCGACGAATGGAGGCGATGTCCGGGGGTCCCGCCCCAACAAAACTCCCAAATGAACACGGATCAACTCTTCGTCTCGCCTGGCCTTGGACATTCGCTGGGTAACGGAAGCGGCACGAACCTCGACCTTGAGTCGGTCCAGTGGCGCCGTCCGTCCCACCTCCTCCAAAGCCCCCGCAATCTCGAGCTGCGCCGAGAGAGCCTCCAGCGACGCCTGGATGGCGGCGAGAACGGCCTTCTGTTCAACCGCGGCCAGGTAGGCCGCAGTCACGTTGAGAATGATGTCCTGGCGAGTGCCGGACAGGTTGAGCCGGCTTCCCGCGGCGGCCAGTTCGGCGACTTTAATACGGGAAGCCAGACGGCCCCCTGTGAAGAGAGGAACGCGGATTTCGAGTGCGGCATCGGCGATATCGTTGTTAAAACTCACCACTTCCCCCTGGTAGCTGGGCGGGACGAGCCTTTGGGGCCTGTCCGAATAACTGTATCCCGATGTCAGGTCCAGCCTGGGGAGACGCGCGGAGCGCGCGACATCGGCGGCGAAAGAGGCCGCCTCCGTCCGGGCGGCCGCGGCGCCCAGGTCAGGGTTCTTGGCCAAGGCTTCCCTGAGGCAGGCCTCCAGCGTCATCGGCTCCTCGGACGTATGCCCCGGCGCGGCCGAAGGGCCGAAGGCGACCGCCGCCAGGACGACAAGCGTCCCGGCCAACCTAAATCGCCAGTTCATAGACGTGCTCCACGAGGGCCGCCAGGCTGTCCAGGGCCTTTTTCATGTCCGATCCGCCATGGACAGCCCCGGCCATGGCGTCGACCGAATGCGAAAGCTCCGGCAGAGCCTCCAGGTACGCCTCCCGGTTCGATGTGACCGGAGGAGGGACCAGCAAAACGGCGTCCCGGGCGGCCAGGATCTCTTTGAGAAGAGCCCGGGCCTTGTCCGGTTCCCCCGCCGCCAGAAGGCCTCTGGCGAACCCGACCTTCTTGCGCAAGACGGACATGGCGTCGATAGCAAGGGTCACGCCGTTCGCTTCGTGCATGATGGTGATCCAGTTGCATGCATGGGCGCAGGAAAGAAAGGCAAGTCGCCACTCGCCCTTTGCAATTTCCTTTTGCATACGAACGAGGTCCAGGCGCACGTCCTCCAGCCTCTGGGCCCAGCCCGGATCGCCCGCGTACCCTTCGGGAAGCGCCGCTGCGTATTCCTTCGCCAGGCCCGTCCAAAGTCTCTCGGCTTCGGCCGCGTCCGCGGCCGCGGCCTCCTTGATGCCGCGCCGTTCGGCATCGGCCGTCTTCACGATCTGTTGGACCGCTTGGCAGGCCAGGCGCATGTGCCGCCGCGCCTCCGACACCCGCTGGTCAAACGTCTGGCCAGCGACGCCCGCGGCGCCGGTTAAAATAAGGACGGTCGCAAGAATAATAGGCTTCTTCATATTGAGCCTCCTTCTATGTTGGCAGAAACTCTATTTATCAAAAGGGAAATCCTTGAATTTGTCCGATATTTCACGCCTGTGGCCTCTCACCTAAGATAGCCGGCTATCGCAGTGCCGGAATCAGGAGCACCGAAACCGATGCATTCCTGGCGATGTTGTGGCTTACACTCCCGAGAAAAATTTCTTGAATAAAACCCCTTCCCTGGCTGCCCATCACAACCAAGCTGTAATCTCCCCCTTTCAGCTCATTGAGGATCTCGCTGGTGGGGTTTCCATATGGGATCTTCAGCAAAACATTCTTCGCGCCCTTTTCCAAAAGTTTCTTTCTCAACATTTCGAGCCTTTCGGCATCAATCTTATTGAATTCCTCAAGCTTGTGTTCGAGATATTTTTCGATTCGAGCTTTCTCTTGGACGTGAATGAGCGCAATCTCCTTGCATCCTCTCTTGACAATTTCCTCCAGATAAAGAAATGCCCGGTGCGAATTATCGGAGAAATCCGTGGCGTAAAGGATTTTTCTTCGGAAATCGGAGCAGGATATTTTTACGCAAGTTTCCCTGTCTTTTTCTTCTATGACTTCGGTCCGGACAAGCAACAGCGGTTTCTTATGGCTGTGGAGCAATTCTGAAGCGACGCTCCCGAACTTGAAGAGGAGATGGCTGGCCAGACTTTCTCCATGCGCTCCTAAGATAATCAACGAAACATCTTTCTCCTCGGAAATCCGATTGATCTCGATCGAGGCGATGCCGGGCGCAATGATAGTTTCGGTCTTTAGGCCGGCTTTCTCGAGGATATCCTTCTGTTTTTTTAATCTCGGCTCAACAGCCGGAAGTAATTGATATTTTAACTCTTCGAGATGCTTCAGACCGAGCGCATGACAAAGGAATGCCTTTTCAGCCCCCAATTGTTTGAATGCCCCTCCACAATTGACAATGCTATCGGCTGCTCGAGACAAATCCGTAGCAATCAAAATCTTTTCAAACATTTCATTCTCCTTTTCTTGGAATATTCTCAAAGGCTAAATCGCTCTCTTTCATTTTGCCCTTGCTCTTTTTAAACTCTGCTCTCATTCGCGTAATATTTGGTCCTAAATTTCAGGGCCACGTTGACCAGGCCGATCATGACGGGGACCTCGACGAGCGGGCCGATGACGGCGGCGAAGGCCTCGCCCGAGTTGATGCCGAAAACGGCCACGGCCACGGCGATGGCCAGCTCGAAGTTGTTGCTCGCCGCGGTGAACGACAGGGTCGCCGCCTTGGGATAATCCGCGCCCGCCTTGCGGCTGAGAAAGAATGAGACGAGGAACATGACGACAAAATAGATAAGGAGCGGCACGGCGATCCGCAGAACGTCGAGCGGGATCTTGACGATGAACTCGCCCTTGAGCGAGAACATGACGACGATGGTGAAGAGGAGCGCGATGAGCGTGACCGGGCTGATGCGCGGGATGAATTTGGTCTCGTACCAAGTCCGGCCCTTGAGTTTGAGCAGGCTGAAGCGTGTCACGACGCCGGCAATGAAGGGAATGCCAAGGTAGATGAAGACGCTCTCGGCGATCTGACGCATCGTGATGTTGACGGCGGTTCCCGTAAGCCCCAGCCAGGTCGGGAAGACGGTGATGAAGACGTAGGCGTAAACCGAGAAGAACAGGACCTGGAAGATCGAGTTGAAGGCGACGAGGCCGGCCGCGTATTCCCTGTCCCCCTGGGCCAGGTCGTTCCAGACGATGACCATGGCGATGCAGCGGGCCAGGCCGATCAAGATCAGGCCGTACATGTATTCGGGCTTATCACGCAGGAACAGGACGGCCAGGATGAACATCAGGAGCGGCCCGATGATCCAGTTCTGGACTAGCGACAGGGCGAGGACTCGGGTATTCTTGAAGACGTCACCGAGCTCCTCGTATTTTACCTTGGCCAGGGGCGGGTACATCATCAGGATGAGGCCGACGGCGATGGGGATGTTCGTCGTGCCCGACTGGAAACGGTTGATGAAGCCGACGACGGCGGGAACGAGGTAGCCGAGTCCCACGCCGAAGGCCATGGCCAGGAAAATCCAGAGAGTCAGGTATCTGTCGAGGAACTTGAGTCGCTTGTTTCCGGGTGTCATACGTGTTTCCTTTCCTTCCGAGTCTGAAACCGGTCAGGGCTTGATTTTCTCATACAGCGGACCGAGCCGCTGCCGGAATCGGGATCGGATGTCTTCTTCGTCGTCTTTCAAAGGCTTGACGGGGATGAGGTCAATGACTTCCGGCCCAGTCAGGCCGGAATGAAAATAGGTCCGTTCGGCGCCGCCGACCATGGCCGAAAGAGCCTGCCGGGCCGCCTCGCGCTCCAGCCCAAAGGCCGCACCGAGGTTTTCGAGCTCCTCCCATTGAAACCAGAAATAGGTCGGCCCCATGGCGGCCAGCACAGCGTAGGCCTCGAGAGTCTCCTCTTTGACAACAGGGCATTCGCCCAGGACGGACAACAAACTCAACAGCTCGTCTCTTTCCAACCGGCTGATTCTTTCCCCAAAAACGAGCGGATTGAATCCCTTGTTAACGAGCGAAGGGGCATTGGGGATCATCCGGATGATTCTGGAGAATCCGCCGAGGATTTCAGAAATCTTGGCTATCGTGATTTTCGGCGCCAGAGAGATCAGGACGGTCTCCGGTCTTAAAGCAAATCGGATTTCGCCGAGAGCCGGCAGCACTGCCGGCGGATGGAGGGCCATGAACACGATGTCGCCCGAAGCCGGTAATCGATTGTTGTCAGGAGCAATTGTTATATCGAGAAACTTTTCTTTTAAATGGTTCAGGACTTCCGGGTTGATATCGCTGACAACAACTTTCTTAAATCCCAGCCCCTTTCTTTTAAACCCTTCCAGCATGATTCGGGTAATCCTCCCGCCTCCGATAAAGCCAAGTGTCTTTTCAATCATGCCTTTCCTCCCTATGGCTTTCGTTATTAAGACCTTTTCATCTCATCTATCTCCTCGAGGCTCACAGCTTTTGTTCCGCCACAACGACAAGGCCGTTTTTCAGGATCAAGTCTCTTAATTCCTTCAGGAACCCCAACACATCTTCTGTTTCCGTTGAGATAACATCGAATTGCATAAAAGAAGGCGCTTTCTCTTTGGCTCCCATAACTGTGGGGACTTCTAGCTTCAGATTAACGATGTCGTAAGGGCGGCCTTCCAAAAAATTCCATAACTGGACAAGAAATTGTTTCTCTCCGAACTCCCCGGCAACCTGCATCCTCATCTGCGCGGTCGTCCGGGCCAATTTTTGCTCTACCTCCGCCCGTGTTTGTGTGACCTGGTCTTTTTCCTTCTTCGTTATTGCTTCTCTGCGGACTTCCCGAAAGATTTTATTTTCGCGCTCGACTTTCCAGATCATCTCTCTTCCTGGAAATTTGATGGCTTCTGTCGGACAAATCGCGCCGCAGGTGGAACAGCCGACCATACAATTGTATGGTCTTTCGACCGCCGCCTTTCGTTTCGCTTCTTTGAATTCAAAAACTTCCCGGCCGCACGTCACATAGCAAAGTTCACAGCCGATGCATTTATCGGCGTTAATGGTCGGATACCAGGGAATCTCGGTCCGGGGGATGCCGTGCCAGAGTTGTTTGCTCAAATCTTTGGCCATTTCTTAGTGTTCTCCTTTTTGGGGAAAATAACGGCATTTGATGCCCAGGCACATTTTGTTTTTGGGAGACCATCGGCAGACGACCCTGGTGACAGGGAGCCTTTCAAAGCCGTTCGCCCGGAGATGGTCAACAGCCTTTTCAATGGCGGTGTAGCTGCTTCTCTTGCAGCAGCGTCTGGGATACAAGGAAATTTCTTTTAACACTTCGCCGACCAAACGGAGATTTTCCGATCGTGCCTCGTCGTGCAACGGGTTTGTCTTTTTGAGCAGGCTCAGAACGATGCCGAAGCTGTTCGCCCCTCCGCAGACACCCATGAAACCGCACGACCCGCCGGCGAATTTCTGGCCTCTCTTGATGGCCTCTTCAACCTCTCGATCAGTAATGGGATAGCCGTTGTTCCGCAGAGAGCTCATGATGACGCCGGGGACGACGAAATGATGCCACTCGGAATTCACCGGGAGAGGGGCCGGCCTGTTCCATTCCGATTCGACCTCGCTCATGATCCTCTCGAACATTTTCAGGGGATCTTTTTCGGGCGCCTTCACGATTTTTTCTTTGATGCGGGGAACGGGTGCTTGGAAATCTTCATCGGTCAATCCCTGCATCTTCCGCATGAAGGCCCGGAATTCTTCCATGTAATAGATCTTTCTGGCTTCCTGCATTTTTTCTTTATGAGTTTGATTCGGCATTTCCCTCTCCTCTTATCAAAGGCCTGTTGGCGCCGGTTTATGAAGGCTCAACCGATTCTCCTGAAATGAGTTCATAATCAATCCTGTCATAGAGCGAAGTGATAAATTCGCTAACATCCTATAGCCAGAATAGAAAATAAGCGCCGACAAGAATAACAATGACTCCGGCGATTTTCTGGAGAGCCCAATTCGTCCTGCGCAAGCCTTTTGACTCGATCAATTTTTTCGCTGCGCCCATGGAGGTTCCGGCGACCAGGATTAAAGCCGAATGCCCCAGCGCATAGATAAGAAGCAGGAATCCCCCATAGATGATGTTCCCTTGGCTGCCGACATAGGCCAGAAGAACGGCCAGAATGGGCACTGCGCAGGGGGTGGAGACAACACCGAACAACAGCCCTAAAAGGAAAGCTCCCATGGGACCTCCTTTCCTCACGTTTACAGGTTGGGGCAGGTTGATGCTGAACTTGAGGAGGCCCAATAGGTGAAGTCCCATGACTAGGCAGACGGCGGCGACGAGATATTTCCAGAAGGCGCCGACATCCCCCAGCATCCTGCCCATCAGGGCGGAAATCAACCCCAGGATGCTGAAAGTGACCGAAAGCCCGAGGACGAAAAGCGCGGAGAAGCCGAGCGACTTCTTGAGGCTCGTGGTTTCAGTGCCGGCCACAACGCTCATGAGCAGCGGAATCATAGCCAGGACGCAGGGGTTTGAGGCCGTGGTCGCTCCTCCGATAAACACCGCCAGGACGGCCAGCCAGGGATTGTGCTGGATGAGCTGTGTGATGTCGCCGAAAAGGTTTTGCATCATTGAAGTCGCTTAAAGGATTCCCTTGTCCTTGAGCATGCTCAGGATTTCTTCCTTGGGGAAAAGACCCACATGCCGGAAAATCTCCTTGCCGGTTTGATCGATGAAAACCTGGGTGGGGATGAGCTGGATGCCATATTTGCGGGCCGGCTCGGGATCCTTCCAGACGTCATAAAAAACAACCTGGATCTTCCCGGCGTAATCCTTGGCGATCTCCTTCATGATCGGCTGCATGGCCTTGCAGGGAATACACCGGTCAGCCCCGAGTTCGATGAAAGTCACTTTGTGCATCGAAAAATTCAGGTTGAGGTCAGTGGTGACGAGAACGCCGCCTTCCCCGCCGGCTGTTTGAGTGGCAGGCGCGCCGGCCTCTCGTTCTTCGCTCTGGGTGCGGCAGGCTTCATCGACAAGTAAAGTCATTGACAGCGTTGCCAAGAAAAGCAGAACAAGAACGCGATTACGAGGTTTCGGTTTTTTCATAAGGATTTCTCCGTTTCATGACAGCGTTGAGAAAGTAGCTGATGATGACGATGCTGGGCAGAGTCAGGGCTAACCTTAATCCTGCGAACCCGGCCCCGAGAAACTTCACCTCGAAGAGAATCATCGGAATCTTGATCGAGGCCCAGACGCAAAGGAAAATCGCCACGTTGAAAAGACTCGCTCCCTTGTCCAGCAGGGATACCCCGATCGGAAAAGCGACATAGAGAGGACCCATACCCGCCGTGCCGGTGAGAACGGCCACGGCCACCCCTTTCCAGCCGGAGGCAGCACCCAGAAGGCGGGTGATAACGCTCTTCGGGACCCAGAGTTCAAAGAGGCCGACCAAGATGAGGATCGGCGGAAGGATGGAGAGCATCTCCAGGAGGTATGTCTTTGTGGTGAGAAGAATTTCGACAGCTTCAGCGGGATGAAAGAAGGCAAGAAAAAGATGAGCCGCCAGAAGCCCGATCAGAAAAAACAGGGCTTTCGACGCTTTTTTCATCGCAGAACTGCCCCCATGATCAGAGCAATGATCAAAGCAAAAAGAAAACTGAGGAAGTTTCTCCAGAAGGCGAATTTTTTCCCGAAGCATTTCGCCTCGAGGGGCGAGGTGACGATCCCGACCATGACCAGCGTCGTGACAAAAGCCGCGATGGCGCTGATATTCGCTCCCTCCCTGAGGAGAGAGCCTGCCAGGGGGAAGGCGATGAAGGCCTGGATGAGGACGATCGAACCGACGACCGCGGCAAGCACAACCCCCATGAAGCCGGCCTCCCCGCCGATCGTCCGGGAGATCACTTCGGGCGGCAGGAGGGCGAGAAGAAAGCCGATCGTCCAGATGATTAGAAAAGTGGGCAAGGCCATCGAGCGAAGGAACTTGAGCGACACCCGCAGGGAGCTTACCGTTTTTACTCTGTTCTTGAAGAAAGATAGGGCAAGGGCCAGAGCCGCCGCCGCCCAAATGAGCCAAACAAACATGGGTTTAGGACCTTATCTGAACAGCTAGAAGAGAAAGCTGCGTTATCGCTTCGATCGAACGGGTCTCTTTTTCCTTGGGGACGAAGATAAACGCGGATTTTTCGACCGCCCGTTCTTCCCCATCCACAAAAACCACCCCCCGGCCTTCCAGAATGACAAATATGACGTCATGTTCCATCCGGCAGGGAGGAATCTTTTGCCCGGCCTCCAGTCCCATGACCTGCGCCTTGAGCTTTTCCGATTCAAAGAAGACGTGTTTTATATGAGATTCTCGTGAAAATGTTATGAGTTTTTCCAGTGCGTAGGCCTCCATCATTCCTACTCTCAGGGCCTTCGATCAGGCCTGCTTCTCTTCCAGGATCCAGCGCTTGATTTCCTCCTGGGAAGGGATCCGACCCGAGGACTTCACTTTGCCGTTGATGACAAGGCCCGGCGTAGAGAAGATTTTGTACTCCGCGATCTTTTTGATGTCCGTCACCTTCTGGACATCAGCCCCCACATTCAGTTCCGCCAAGACATTAATGGTCCTTTTTTCGACTTCGCCACAGCGGGGACAGCCCGGTCCCAAAATCCGGATTTCCATTTTGACCTCCTTAAAGTCTGTTCACTCCGACGCAAAAACGCTCGGGGCCTGATACCCCGAGGCTGTCAGGAGCCGAAAAAGCTCTTTTCTTTTATCCGCAAAATGAGAGAAAAAAAGGTCTTGGCATTTCATGACCGTCACCCGTTCCTCGGCCAGTTCCACGGCAAAAGCCAGACACGTCAACAGGCCGCACTTCCGGCAGTTCGTGCCCGGAAGCAGTTTGAATATATCCAAGGCCGTTAGTCTCTGCCTTCGCTCGTAGCTCGGCTCGATGGAATCCATGTTTGCTTGGCAATAGTTGAGCTTTTCTTTGATCCATTCAATGACACCCAGCGCGTCGTGTTCATCGATGATCTTCCCGGCGGCGATCATTCGGGGATGGAGCGATATCAGCCGCCCCTCCATTTTCAGCGTCAGGGTGCGTCCGGCATGGTTATAGATGGCGCCTTTTAGGATGGCATTCAGATAAGGGAACATGGAAGAAACGTCTTTTTCGATATGGGCAATAAACCTGATCTTCTCCGGGTCAGCCAGGCAGGGCATTATTTCGGCGATTTTTATCTCGGAGACAAACGGCGGATGATCCATCTTAGAAGAAAGCTCCGAAAACCATCCCCGTAATTGTGGACATTACAATCACAAGCGAGATATAAACCAATGCTTTTCGAGTGCCCATCAGACTGCGAATGACGATCATGCTCGGCAAAGAGAGCGCCGGTCCGGCCAGAAGAAGCGCCAGGGCAGGCCCTTGTCCCATCCCCGAACCTAAGAGTCCCTGGAGAATGGGGACCTCGGTCAAGGTGGCAAAATACATGAACGCCCCGGCGACCGAGGCGAAAAGGTTAGCCCATAGACTGTTTCCTCCCACCAGCCGCGCCACCCAGGAGCCCGGAATTATGCCCTCATGTCCGGGTCTTCCCAACAGGAACCCCGCGACCAGAACGCCTCCGAGCAAGAGAGGGAAAATCTGCTTGGCAAAAATCCAGGTGGAAAACGTCCATTCCTTCAGCTCATCCTTCTTGAACCAGCGCATGAGCATCCAGGCAAGGACCGCAAGCAACGCCGCCCCGAGATACCACTTGATTTTATAAATGAAAAACCAGATCTTGAGTGAAGGATCGGCCTTGGCCCAGTTGACAAAGACCAGGATCCCGATCATCGTCGCCATGTACACGGCCGTCTTCCAGAGCGGCCGGGCGTCTTTGGAGCCTTCCGAGGCGATGAAGTCGTCCTGGCTTCGGTTTTTTTCATCTTCCCGGCCGAAAAAGAGCTGCATCAAAAGCCCGATGACGACCGAAAAGCCGATAGCACCCAGCGCCCTGGCCAGCCCGATTTTAGCCCCGAGGACCTTGGCCGTCAGGATGATCGCCAGGATGTTGATCGCGGGCCCGGAATAGAGGAAAGCCGTGGCCGGTCCGATTCCGGCCCCCCGGGTGTAGATTCCCGAAAAAAGCGGGAGCACCGTGCAGGAACAGACGGCGAGGATAGTCCCAGAGACGGAGGCGATACTGTAGGCCAGGAATTTGTTGGCTTTGGGCCCCAGCAATTTGATGACGGATTCCTTGCGGATAAAAACCGAGATAGCCCCGGCGATGAAAAAAGCCGGAATCAAACACAAAATGACGTGCTGACGGGCGTATTCCTGGACCATGAAGAAAGCTTCCAGCAGCGCGTTCTGGACGTTCAGCCGGGAAAAGGGGATGAAATAGGCGGCCAGAAACACGAGGACGAGAACGAGAAAAATGCGCTTCTCCTTCACTGTGTTCGCCTCAATGCCGCGGAACTCGACGGGTGCTCTCTTCGCACGCTCTGCTCGAGACAAGCCGGGATTTTCGCCAGGTCCCCCCGGATTTCATCCGATTCGGCCAATCTCTCTTTAAGGAATGTGTCCAGCAGTAGACCAAGGGTCGGCCGCGACCGTTCCGGGATGGCATAGACAATCCATTTTCCTTCCCGCCGGTCCTCGACGATGTCCGCATCCCTCAGGATTCTCAACTGGTGCGAGATGCGCGACTGTTCCATCTTCAGGATGGACACGAGCTCGCAGACGCAAACATCACTCCGGAGAAGAATCACCACAATCCGCAAGCGAGTCGGGTCCGCCAGGGCTTTGAGAATTTTCAGGGCTTCTTTCATTTCATCTTATATTGATATATGAACATATAATCATATATAATAGCCACCTTCATGTCAAGAGCCTTTCGTCCGCATGGAACTCCGAGCACGCGGTGGCGAAAGTTTTCTTATCTCGTGGTGTCTATTATAAAATAAGACTTCTATCTGCATCTGAACTCCGAGGAGTCCAAAATCTCATTTCCGGGAACGATGGACGACAAGGAATTACTGCGGAGAATCGCAGAAAAGGACCACCGCGCTTTTAAAATGCTCGTCGATCGCTTTCAAAACAAAGTCCTGAACCTATGCTTGCGTTTGCTCGACAACCCTCAGAATGCCGAGGACGTTACCCAGGAAGTTCTTTTTCAGGTTTATAAGTCGTCCAGAAAATTCCGGCACGAATGCCTCGTTTCCACCTGGGTTTACCGGATCGCCCTGAACCGCTGCCGCAACTTCAATCGCGATAACAGGAAATTCCGCTGGTGGGGAGGACTCCATCGCAGGCTCGCAAACGAGCGCTGGGGCGAACAGGCCCTTGTGGCATCGGGCGCGGACGACCCCGAGTCCGCCTGGAAAGATAACGAGAGGCGTGAGCTCATCCGCAAGGCCATCGCTTCCCTGCCCGAAAAACAGAAGGCTATGCTGGTCCTGCATAAGTTCGAGGGTCGCTCGTATAAAGAGATCGCGGAGATTCTGGATGTCTCTCTGCCTTCAGTTGAGTCTTGCCTGCACCGCGCCAAAATCAACCTCCAAAGAAAATTGGCTCCCGACTTCCCAAAAGTCTTCCGCGGCCGCAAGTTTTAACGGCGATCCCGTGTCCAATACTAAAGAAATGAAAAAAGTGGCGTCAGACAATAAAAGGGCGTGCGCCTTTATCCAAAGCCATTTGATCTCTATCGCTGAGAAAGAAATAGAGAAAGTGACGCCTCTGGAAATCCGGGATCATCTTGATTCCTGTCCGGGCTGTGCCCTCCTTGTTCAAAGATTTGCTCGGGCCTGGCAAAACATGGCTCTGCAAGAAGAAACCCGGCCGACCCCTTCATTCTTCTCCAATCTCATAAAAAGAATCGAGGCTTATGAGGAGCTCAGTTCTGGACGGAGAGGCATCGTTGCGGCTGCCTGGAGGATCCTCCGCCCCGTGGCGGCGGCGGCGGTCTTTTTGGGCGGAATACTTGCCGGAAACGAGATGGGAAAAACGGAAAAAGTCCCCGCCGCGCTTGAAGAATCATTCACCGGCCGATTTCTCGACAGTATCGACAGCATTCCCAAAGGCTCGGTGGCCGACTTTTACGTCAGCCATCAGAATTTAGAGAAAGAAGACCTCGAATGAAAAAAAGGTTGTTGACTTTTGGGCTAATCCTGCTGGTTGTCATCAACGTTTCGGCGCTGCTGACATTCGCCTACAATCGCTGGTTTAGAGCGCCGGGAAGCCTTCCTGCCGAAGGGTCGGGTTTGGCGGACGCCTTCGAAAGACACTTGTGCCTGAGCGGAGAGCAGGAAAAGTGCATCAGGGACATCCGTTTTTCCTTTGATTCCGAAATCGGAGACGTTCAGGCGCAGATGCGGGAGAAAAGAAGGGCGATGGTCGAGGAGATGAAAAAAGAATCGCCTGACAGCACGTTGATCGATAAGCTCATCGAAGAAATCAGCCGGCTCCAGGCGGAGCTTCAGAAAAAGGCTGTCCTCAATCTTCTAAAAGAAAAAGAAGTCCTGACTCCCGAGCAGAAGGCGGCATTCTTCCGGATGTTTGAGGATCATGTCTGCCCCCGCGAAAAAGGGGCCGGCCACGGCTCGGCGGGGGCAGGCGATGCGCGCTGCCCTCAGGAAATTGGAAGGTAATCTCTATTCAGGAGGAATAATAAATGAGGTTGACAAAATCAACGGTGACGGTTTTAGTCGGGCTGGCGCTTGTCTTTACCCTCCCTTTGCTGGCCCAGAAAACCGGTCCGGGGCCCTGTGAGAAAGCCTGCGGCATCCCCAACCTGACACCCGAGCAGGCCGCTAAAATCGAGACGCTCAAGATCGAGCACCAGAAGGCACTTCTTCTCCTCCAGACGGATGTGAAAACGAAGCGGCTGGAGCTCCGCCAGCTGATGATGGAGAAGGCTGACCAGAAAAAGCTCGAGGCCAAGATCGATGAGCTGGCCAAGGTCGGCGCAGACATTCAAAAGAAATGCCTGGCGCACCGGAATGAGGTCCGCAGCCTGTTGACGGATGAGCAGAAGAAAGCCCTTGATCAGAAATGCGGAGCCGTGGGCTGCGGAGCCGGCATGGATCACGGGGCCGGATGCGGCGGCTGCGGAGGGTGCGGAGACCACAGAATGGGAAAGATGGGAGGCTGCAAGCACGGTCCCAGGGGAACCGAGTCGGGAAGAGACTGGAGCAGGCGATGCAAGTGAGGGTCCAAGACGTAAGGGCCGGAGTGGTCTAAGCGACGGCGCTCCTCTGCGTCTGCGGGACGACAAGAATCCCGATGTTCCGTTTCGGATACTATTAAATTTTTTCCTCTAGCTTGCCGGTCAGGAAGGCTTCAACCCGGCTCCGGATCTCGTCCCTGACCCGCCGGAAAATCGCCAGCCTCTCTTCTTCCGTGCCTTCCGCCCTTGCCGGGTCGTCGAACCCAAGATGAACCCGGCGCACTCCGCCGAAAAATAGCGGACAGGTCTCGTTGGCGGAGTCGCAGAGCGTGATCACAAAATCGAACGCCTGGCCGACAAATTCGTCCATGCTCTTGCTGCGGGCCGAGCTATGGTCTATGCCGATCTCAGCGAGGACACGGATGGCCAGAGGATGGGGCGGTTTCGGGTCGGTCCCGGCCGAAAACGCCTCGAACCGGTCGCCCAGGTCGTGGTTCACCAGAGCCTCGGCCAGCTGCGACCGGCAGCTGTTGGACGTGCAGATAAACAGGACGCGTTTCCTCATTCCTTCAACCTCTTTTTTTCACCCGCAAGCGCCCGGGCAAAGGCCGGCCAGAAGGGGTCGACGCGGGGGTGTTCGAGCGGACGCTCCTTTCCTTCTTCCACCAGGATGATTCCTTTGCTCTCCGGGATGACTTCTCCGACCACTGAGGCGGGGATATTCTTCCGGGCCAATTTTTTCAACAGCAAGTCCACTTTATTTTTTTTGCAGGTGATGATCAATGTCCCCTCGGATATGGACGAATAGGGGTCCATCCCGAACTTGGCGCAGATTCTTTCGACTTCGTCGAGGACGATGATTTTGTCCTTCTCAATTCGCATCCCGACGCGCGACGCTTTGGCCACTTCATAGAGCCCTCCCCAGATTCCGCACTCGGTGGCGTCGTGCATGGCCGTTACGCCGCGCTCCCGCGTCCCGATCGAGGCCGCCGTCAGCGCATCCTCGACCACCGACATCTGGTAGAATATGGTCTCGGCCCGCCGGCTGAACTCCTCGCCGAAATGCTCCCTGATCCTATCCTTAAAGGCGAGGGCGAAAATGCCCGTCGCCTCGATCGCCGCCCCCTTGGTGATAACGACCATGTCCCCGCGCTTGGCCATCTGCGGAGTGATGTATCGCGATTTCTCACCGATGCTGATCACGGTGGCGCCGCCGACCATCGGGTAATGGCAGCCGTCGTATCGGGCGGTGTGGCCGCAGACGATGGCGAGGCCCATCTTCTTGCACTCGGCGTCGATCGTCCTCCAGACGGTCTCGAGCTCCGCCCGGGTCATGCTCAGCGGCAGGTTGAGGTCGATGGAGAGATAGGTCGGCCGGAGGGCTGAAGTGACGGCGTCCGAGCAGAGGATGTGGATGGCGAACCAGGCCGCCCGCTCGAACCCGTACTCGCGGACGATGAACACGGGGTCAGTTGTGAGGGCCATGACCTTGCCGCCGCCGATATCGACGACCCCGATGTCCACCCCATGTTTCGGCCCGACCAGGACCGACCGGCGCCGCCGGCCGAGGCGGGGGTAGATCAATTCGTCAAAGACTTCGGCTGAGATCTTGCCCATCTCCGGAAGCTCGCTCGGCATTTTCGCCTCCTTCATATATAATGATTATAGACTATTGAGCAGGGAGAAAAAACAGTGATCATCGCCGAGCTGGCCATGTTTCCGACAAGCGAGGGCTCTTCGGTCAGCCGCTTCGTCAAAGAGGCCATTCGGGTCATCGAGGCCTCGGGCTTGCGTACCGAGACAGGCAGCATGTCCACGACGATCGAGGCGCCGGACCTGAAGACGCTGTTCCAAGTGATCCAGAACGCCCACGGGGCCATCCTGAAAATGGGCGCCATGCGCATCCACATCGACCTCCGGGTGGACCACCGGCTGGACAAGGAAGCCACGATCGCCTCGAAAAAAAGCGCCGTCGGGAAGAGATAAACGAGAGTCGTTTTCTTTCTCACCCTCTCCCCGACCCTCTCCCATCCCGAGGGAGAGGGAGAGAAATATGACCCTCGTAGGTATCTCTCGGTTGTCAAACGGGCCCTTCAAGGGCGCCGTTGAGGGCCCTATTGATAGGGGGCGACGGTTCGTATATACTATGGGTAGTTATTTGAGTGAATTTATAAACTCGATAAATTGAATAGGAGCGGAATCATGGCGGAGTATCAACCCTTCACCGAAAACGCCCTCAAGATCCTCCGGGCGCGATACCTGATGCGTAACGAACAGGGCGAGTTCCTGGACAAGAGCCCGGCCGACCTTTTCCGCCGCGTCGCCCGCCACATCGCCTCCGCCGAGAAGACAAAGAAGGACGCAGAGCATTGGGCCGAGAAGTTCTTCGACGCCATGATGGCCCGCGATTTCCTGCCCAACAGTCCCACCCTGACCGGAGCCGGCCGGGACATGTGCCTGAGCGCCTGCTTCGTCCTCCCCATCGAGGACTCCCTCGACTCGATCTTCGAAACGGTCAAGAACGCGGCCCTCGTCCACAAGGAGGGCGGGGGCACGGGGTTCGATTTCAGCCGGCTCCGTCCCAAGGGGAGCTTTGTCAAGCGGACCCAGGGGATCGCCTCGGGTCCGGTCTCTTTCCTCCGAGTCATCGACTCAGCCACCGAGGCGGTCAAGCAGGGCGGGACGCGCCGCGGCGCCAATATGGGGATCTTGCGCGTCGACCATCCCGACATCGAAGAGTTCATCCGGATGAAGATCGACGGAAAAAGCGTCAACAACTTCAACATCTCCGTGGCCGCAACCGATATCTTCATGGATGCGGTCAAGGCCGACGGCTCCTATGACATCACCGATCCCTACCACAAGAAAGTCGTCGCCAAAAAGAAAGCCCGGCCGGTCTTCGACTTGATCGTCGAGTCCGCCTGGGCCGTGGGCGACCCCGGGCTGATCTTCATCGACCGCATCAACGCCCACAACCCGACCCGTGGTCTCGGCCCCATCCGGGCCACCAACCCCTGCGGCGAGCAGCCGCTCCACGAGTACGAGTCCTGCAACCTGGGCTCGATCAACCTGAGCCATTTTTTCAGCCCCCGGGCAAAGGACCTCTTCGACTGGGACCGCTTCGGCCGGACGATCGCCCTGGCCGTGCGCTTCCTCGATGACGTCATCGACGTCAACAAATACCCCCTCCCCCAGATCGAGCAGATGACCCGGTCCAACCGCCGGATCGGGCTCGGCGTCATGGGCTGGGCGGACCTGCTGCTCAGGATGCAGACCCGCTATGACAGCGGGCCGGGCAACAAGTTGGCTGAAAAGATCATGGCTTTCATGCGCCAAGAGTCCGTCGCGGCATCGGCCGACCTGGCCGGGGAACGCGGCAATTTCCCCAACATCGCCAAGTCGATCTACAAGGGAAAAAAGATGCGGAATGCGACCACCTTGACCATCGCCCCGACGGGTACGATCTCCCGTATCGCCGGCTGCTCCTCCTCCATCGAACCCATCTTCGCCTTTGAGTTCACCTCCAAGATCATCGACGGCGAGATCAAGGACGTCCATCCCATCTACGAAGAATGGAAAAAGGCCCATCCCAAGGATCACCTGCCGGAATATTTCCGCACCGCTCATGATATCTCGCCCGAAGGACACATCCGGATGCAGGCCGCCTTCCAGAAACACGTGGACAATTCGGTCTCCAAGACGATCAACTTTCCCAACAAGGCCGACGTCAAGGACGTGGAGAAAGCCTACTTGCTCGCCTATGAGCTCGACACCAAGGGCATCACCATCTACCGCGACGGGAGCCGGGCCGAGCAGGTGCTCTACAAAGCTTCGCCGGAGGCCAAGCTTCATCCCAAGGACCGGCCGATCACACTTCCCTCGGTGACGGACAAGATCAAGACCGGGTTTGGCAACCTCTACGTGACGATTTCCTTTTACAACCAGAAACCGTTCGAAGTATTCACCTCCATCGGGAAGAGCGGCTACACGACCATGGCCGATGCCGAAGCTCTCGGCCGGCTGATCTCGCTGGCGCTGCGGAGCGACGTGGACGTCAAGGAAGTCATCAGCCAGCTCAAAGGAATCGGCGGGTCGGAGCCGATTTTCACCGAAGGCGGTTTGGTCCAGTCCATACCGGACGCCATCGCCAAGATTCTGGAGCGGCATCTCGGGTCGGTCCAGGGAAATTCCAAGGACATCTACCAGACGATCTGCCGGATCTGCGGGGCGACGCTCCCTGACGAGAAGTGCCCGGTCTGCCCGAACTGCGGCTGGAACCGCTGCTCCTGATTTCTAAATTAGCTGCACTTATGATGCCCCCTCTCCCTTCCCCTCCCCCTCGAGGGGGGAGGGTACGGGAGGGGGTGATGTCGCGAGATTTATTCCGTGCCTATTAATATCCCGCGGCCAGTCCTTCGCCGCGGGGGTCGGACCCGCCGCTGAAGCGGACGGGCCGCCCCTTGGCATCGTATTCTACGACGATTCCATGCGCATTGGTCAGCCCGTTGACGGCCCGGATCTTGTGTCCCATCCCGGCGAGTTCATCCTGCACTTCTTTTGGAATTCTCTTCTCGACAAGGAGCCATTCCGGTTCGGCGAAGCTGATGCGGGGGGAGGAGATCGCCTCCTGGATATTCATCCCGAAGTCGATGAGGTTCATGACCATCTGGGGTACGGTCTGGCCGATGGTGTGGCCGCCCGGCGTCCCTATAGCCGCCCAGGGCTTCCCACCCTTGAAGATGATGGTCGGGCAATCGCCGGAGAGCTTGTGATGTCCGGCATGGGCGTCCATGGGGTTCCCCTTGGGCTCGAAGGTGCAGTAGGCCAGGGAATTGTTGAGCCAGATGCCTGTCCCTCCCGGCATGATCCGGCTTCCGAAAAGATTGCCGAGGGTTTGAGTGGCGCTGACCAGGTTCCCCCACTTATCGGCGATGACAAAGTGCGTCGTGTGGGCGTTGGCCTGGGGTGAAGTTCCCGGGGGGACGAACGGCTTGGCCCTTTTTGGGTCGATCTTCCCCGCTTCCTCCTTCCAATAGGCTTCGGAGAGAAGTTTTCCTAAAGGGGGTGGAGCGATTTCGGGATCACCGGCATAGGCGAGCCGGCACCAGAACGCATGCTTCGTGACTTCGGCGAACAGGTGGAGATAAGCGGCGCTGTTGTGCCCAAGCTTCTGTGGGTCAAACCGGCTCATCAAGCCAAGCCTGATCAAGGAAGGAAAGGCGGTCGCCGGCGGAGAAGCTGTATAGACTTCGTGTCCCCGGTAGTTGATGTGAATGGGCTCCCACCACTCGGCCTTGTCGGCCGCCAGGTCGGCCTGGGAGAGAAAGCCTCCCGTCGCCCTCATTTCCCGGTCGATGGCCGTGGCGATCTCGCCTTGATAAAAGGCCTTGGCCCCCTCTTCTGCGATCAGTCGGAGCGACCGGGCCAGGTCCCGCTGGATGATTGTGTCGCCGGCTTTGACCGGGACGCCGTTCTTCCCATAGAACTCCTTGGCTTTTTCAGGGAAGGAAACAAAGGCCGCCCCGATGGCTCCGCCCAAGCCCTCGCTCACGGGGAAACCCTCTTCCGCCAGCCGGATAGAGGCTTCGAACAACCGGGCCCAGCGGAGGCGTCCATATTCTTTTGACATCGCTTCCCAGGCGTGGACGTTGCCCGGCATAGAAACGGCCTTGGACCCGCTCCGGTTCTCTTCATAGCCGGGAGTCGGCGCCCGAAAGATATCGGAATCCACCGAGGCCGGGATCCGGCCGCTCGAGTTCAGGAAACGAACCCGGCGGCCCGAGGCCTCATAGATGAGGATCGTTCCGTAGCCGCCCATCCCGGACATCATCGGCTCGACAACGTTAAGGACGGCTGCCACGGCCACGGCCGCATCAAAGGCGTTCCCGCCGGCCTTGAGGATATCGCGTCCGGCCTGTGTCGCCAGCGGGTGGGCGGAGCTGACCATCCCCTGCCCGGCCTGCGCCGGCGTCGTCGCCGTGCCCAGGATGACCTCCCACCGGCATCGGGAGGAGCCGGATAACGCGGTCACAAAAACGATAACGCTGGAAACCCATCCATATCTTGCCATCGCCGTCTCCTTCGGAACCCAGATCTTATCAAGTCTCCCCGGTCGAGACAAATCTTCTATCTAAACCGAATATTTTTCCCGCTGAGTCGTCTGTATGGATGAGGGATAAAAGTGGTTCAACCCCGCTCCGGAGAAATGATATCATGGCCGGAGGAACATCCCGCCGTCCGGATTCAGGCCGGCCGAAAGACGAGTGAAGTGGCCAGAGCGGTTGCGGAAAAAGAAGCGCTGTTCCAGGGCCTTCTTGAAAACAGGAAGACGGTCTTCTGGATCTGCTTGGGCTACGCAAGAGACTTTGTCGAGGCCGAGGAGCTCACCCAGGAAGTGTTCTTCAGGGCCTGGACCAAGGTCGATTCTTTGCGGGACCCGGAGAGGCATAGCGAGTGGCTTTGTCGTGTGGCCCGAAACACCTGTCTCGACCATCAGAAAAAACGACGCTTGAGGAGGCTCCTGCAGAGGGATTATCGCGGACACGTCCGGGATGAGAGGACACCCGAGACGCGTGCTATCTATCGCGATGAGCTCCGGCTCCTCAAGACCGCGGTCCGGGCCCTCCCGAGGAAACTCAAGGACGCGTTTATCCTCAGGAGCTATGGAGGGCTTTCTTATAGGGAGATCGCCGCTGTCCTAGAAATCAAGGAGGGAACGGTGATGTCCCGGCTGAACGAGGCCCGGGAAAAGATCAAGTCCCAAATGAGAGGGCGGGCCCAGGGAGGATAGAATGGAATCCGTCCAAGTTGACGACATCCAGGAGCTCATCCGCAAGGAAAAAGAAGAAGCGGAGCGAGGCTTCGAGGGGGCCCGCTTCGACGCCCGGTTGTTCGAGCGAATTCGTAAGGCAAGAGAGCGAAGACCGACAGCTTGGCCCATCTTCCTGATAAAGCCCGGGCCGGTCGTCGCCTTCTCCGTGCTCGTTCTGACGTTTGCCGGTTTCCTTCTTTTCCGGACGTTTTCTCCATCCCCTTTGCAGCCGACGATTAGGGCGATGAGCGCAGTCCTCGACAAATCCGGAGCCGGCCGGGGGACGTCCGGCCTAGACCGAACAGCTCAAAGAATAGCGACAGCCGAGTACACGGAGTTCGGTTGGGCCATCAAGGGGGTTCTCTACGCCTGCAAAAGACAGGCTCTCAGGGATGTCAGCATGACGGATGCGCTTTCCCGCGTCTTTCTGGAAGCGGCCTCTCGAGCCGCCTCCGGCCGAGACGGAGAGGACGCACTTTCTCCGAGAGTGGAAGCGCCAAAACTGAGGACCGCTGAGGACTTCCGGATGTTCTTCGCCGGTTTCCTTCATAAACTTAAGGAGGTTTGAGATGCTTAAAAAACTCGTTCTGGTTCTGTTGATCGGCGTTTTCTCTGGGGTCCTGTGGGCCGAAGATGGAGCCGCGACGCCGGCCGCAAAAGACGAGGCCGGCTACTTG